>CEON01034137.1_pt1 | contig 27839 bp, 25 predicted proteins | sample 530291 | NCBI WGS metagenome assembly CEON01 (sample SAMEA2619888, study PRJEB7988) | marine metagenome | biome: marine biome (ENVO:00000447); feature: surface water layer (ENVO:00002042); material: "saline water (ENVO:00002010), including plankton (ENVO:xxxxxxxx)" | depth 5 m
TTTGAGGAAGAAGTAAACATATTTGAGGACGAAGCCTACAACGATTATATTGCTGCAGGTTCAAACATTGATACAGAAGATAGACGTGTTATTGTTGCGGCGGCAGCTACTGCTACCGTTGCGGCAGCGGCTGTTAGGCCTTCACCGCCTGCACCACTGCCACCTCCCCCTTCTACTCCGATGCCTCCGCCTTCAGGACCTGCCCCTACGCCAGCAGCACCAGCACCTAGTGCATCGGCTCCAGCAGCACCGTCCGCAGGCGCATCATCAGGAGGGGGAGATGTCGCACCCAAAAAATCTAGAAGATTTGGAAGGAGGAAAAATACATGATGAGCTACCTTAAAAGATTGTTAAAGGAATGCTTTACTCTTGGGTTCACTTTAGCAGGAACGGGTCTCGTTCTCATCACTCTCAGTTCGTCTTTGTTGAAGCAAGGTATAATAATAAGCATAGCGGGCTTAGTGATGCACTTGATCGGTACCGCTTTAGACCATAGGAGTTTTAAAAAAGATGAATAGCACTTTAGCGTTGTTTGGAAATACAGTGTTGAGAATTCTAAGCGTATTCGGTATTCAGTGTATGGCAATTATTGGAGGCGCTTCCATGATTGGAGATATTCCTGTTCATAAAGCTGCAATACTAAGTGGTGTTGCGGCAGTTGCTCAGGTGTTGCAGAAGATTGCTGTAGCTTTTGCAGACGATGGTGTCTTAACTCGTGAAGAGTTAGATGCAGCTTTTTCGGGATCAACCAAAGTTAATAGTAAATCTTAGATAAAGTTACATTGTATAAAAGGAACAACGATCAATATATCTTCATTATAGACTATTATGGAGGGGCATAACCCCCTCATTTACTTCCCCTATAAGGAGATAAGAATATGAATCCTGTTATGAAACAGATGATTGAAAAATCAGTTGCAACTTTCGTGCAAGCTTTTCTTTCTGTCTTCGTGGTAACTGACATGAGTTCCGCAAAGACTGCTTTAGCTTCTGCTGTTGCTGCTGGTCTATCAGTAGTTAAGAGCTGGGCATCCACAAAAGTTGGAGATCCAGGCTCAACTAACCTTGGTAGCTAATAAAAATATACTGGTTGATTTCGCTTAAGAACTCTAGTATACTAATTTTAAATCGCTGATTATATCGGATGAGGTTTAAGCTCCTTTTGTCCTTACCCGATATGTAGCGAGGGATTACCCCGCTTTCTTAGGAAGGTGGGGTTTTTTCCTTTACTGAAGTATAGATTGTGTCAGCGATCTCTTCTCGTATGTCTGTATTCTCATCTAGGAATGCTTTTGTGTTAACACGACCTTGCCCAATGTTTTCACCATTGTAAGCATACCATGCACCCTTTTTATCTAAGATTCCTAGCTGTGCCCCAATGTCAACGATGTCACCTGTTCGGCTTATTCCTTCGCCGTAAGTAATTTCAAACTCTGCTTGTCGGAAAGGAGGAGCGACTTTGTTTTTTACAACTTTAACTCTTGTCTTGTTTCCTGATGCTTCTCCATCTGCTTTTAGAGTTTCTATTCTACGGATGTCTAGTCGTACAGACGAATAGAACTTCAAAGCACGTCCGCCTGTTGTCGTTTCTGGAGACCCAAACATAACGCCAATCTTTTCTCTGATTTGGTTAATCATTATAAGAATTGTCTTGGAGTTGTTTAAGTTCGCAACTATTTTACGCATTGCTTGAGACATTAGTCTTGCATGAAGACCCACGAAGCTGTCACCCATTTCTCCTGCTATTTCTTTAGCGGGTGTTAAGGCTGCAACGGAGTCAACGACTATTACATCTAGAGCACCTGACTCAATTAGTTTGTTTGTAATTGTCAGTGCTTGTTCTCCTGTGTCAGGTTGGCTAACAAGTAGGTCATCTACATTGCAACCGATAGCTTTTGCGTATATTGGATCTAGAGCATGCTCAGCATCTATGAACGCACAAGACCCTCCGAGCTTTTGCGCTTCTGAAATGACGTGCAAAGCTAAGGTAGTTTTTCCTGAAGACTCTGGACCGTAAATTTCACAGACACGGCCTTTTGGTAGTCCTCCGACTCCTAGTGCTATGTCAAGTGCTATTGATCCAGTTGATATTGTATCCACTTCCATAGAGACATTGTCGCCAAGCCTCATGATAGTGCCTTCTCCAAATTGTTTTTCTATTTGCCCTAAGGCGTCTTTTAAAAGTTGTTCTTTACTCATACATTTATTGTACGGGTTTTATTGACTTACGTCAAGGGCAGTTATGGATTCAAAATAGGGCTTTAGGTAGAATATAGGTATGGCTGAAAAAAAGGGTCCTAGAAGATTAATTGAGAGCGCCGTTAAGATTGGTGAGTATGGTAACACTAAGTGGCACGTTCAGCTAGAGTGTGGTCATTCGGTTGACCGAGTTAGAAAACCAAAGATAGGGGAAGACCGGATATCCTGCAAGGCTTGCATAGAAGATGGCAAGTCAACGGCTTTAGTCGTATCCCAAGACTTAGGTGAGTACGACGCCTATAATGATCTTAAAACTAGAGCTGCGATAGCTTCTCACTTTGGTGTGCAGATTGAGCAGGTTGAAATGAATTTTGGTACTGCTACTGTGTTTCTTGACTCTGTTCAGATTAAACGCATTGCCAGTGCTTAGGCATAGTTCTCCTCCCTTTCGTGTGGTAGTAGCGTAACCAGCACCAAAGCTTAAGGTAGAACCCGTAGAGTGTAATGTAAGATCTGTTTACTTCATGGGTCCCAAACGCACCTATCTTTTTCAGTACGCCGACACTCCCCAGATATGGCTCTGGAAGCCCGTGTGCCGAACTTGCGTGGACTCTTGCTTAGTTCGGACCCTTCATCTCAAGTCTTGATGTTCTCCGTGCATTGACTGGTGAGCCCGCTATAGCCCATGTTTCCAGTTTATCGTGCGATTCAAATCTTTACTCTTTGATGAGGGCGTGTCCTAGTTATCTTAATCACTACCAGTAACGTAACGTGTCTGACCCGCCGACCCTTCAGTAAACTTTTATGTCATCGGGGTATCCCGGTTTTGTTTTGTGGTGGTATCGCTCCTTTAGATACTTTGCTAAATAATCTAGCATAAATTATCTATTTTGTCAAGGGCTGTTTCGGCGGTCCTCTTATTTCAATGTGCATGTTTTCTCCTTTTAGAATGAAATTTTTGTTTTGTTTACTACTTTGCAAGTGTTTGCTTGAACCATTTGTGATAGCTTACTTAGGGCTTGGTCTAGTGTAAGACCTGATAGGTGTTCTTCAACATTTACATCTCCTGTACGTGATTGGTGCATGTTTTCAAATGTTATGAAGTATGTTCCACCGTGTGTTTCCCAAAGTGTGGCTGTGTATATGGCATCTGTTTTGCGTGATGCATCGTATAGGCTTACAAATTCATATTGTTCTCGTATGATTTGATTGAAATCTATTAAGATGTCGTCGCTATCTGAGTGTGTAGACATATCTGCCGTTCACCAGCTTTCTGCATGTTAGGGGTCCTGCTAGGACCTTTTTTCTTCTGTCTAGTAAGGGTAAAGGTCTGATGTGTTTGTCTTCTATGTCTCTGTCAAACAAACATGTTTCAGGTTTACCATCTATAAAAGTAGTCATTTGTTATCCTCCTGTTCGTGTGTATTGGTTTGTAACTACTGTTTTGTTTTTGATTTGCTATGGGGGTTCCATGACCCACCTCCTTCGGTATGTTCTATTACTCGTCCGCTGTTCTAATTTCTCGGCGTTATCTCTGATTTAATTTGCTATGGGGGTTCCATGGCCCACCTCCTTTGGTGTGTTCTATTACTGGACGGAATTTTCGCTTTTGGTGCGTTATCTTTAATCTTGCCTGATATATTGCTTGGTGGTGCGTTTTCGTAAAAGTTTTTCATATTTATTTCCCTACCTTTATAAGTCCCGAACATTTTCATATTGGGGTCCCCATGCATGTATCTTTTCCATGGTATTTCGCATTGGGGCGCCTCCTAGATATAAAGTCCCTAACTTTTTCATATTGCGGTCCGTTTCATAAAGTTTTTTCATATTTCTAGCTCTACCCTAGACATGGCACTTGTTTTGTAAAATGTTGCATGGGTGGTGGTGCTCCTTTGTCTTTTCCATGAGATTTTTTTATTGGGGCGCTTCATGGATGTATATAGTCCCTAAGATTTCAATATTGGGGTCCAACTTAACAAAATTTTTTAATTATTTCGGGTTGTCTTGTTTACAGTTATTCATTAAAATAGTTTTATGTTAAAGACACCATCTTGGTACGATGAAAGCCCATGTAAGGGACGAGATAGACTTTTCTTTTCTAGTGAGTTGAGAGACAGGATGGTAGCTAAACGCATTTGTCAGTATGAGTGCCCGAATAGAACTGAGTGCCTTGATATGGCATTGAGGGAAAACATGACAATTGGTGTTTGGGGAGGCAAGACTGGACCTGAGCTTGCAAGGTTACAAAACGCTTAATATGGGAATGGACGATATGGATAAAGACACTTTAGCTGTTTTAGAAAATGATATTGGGAAGATTAGGTTCATCACAGCAGATCAAGATGCTTTGGGTGCAGAAGATTTCAAGGTTTTGTTTTGGGATAAAACGAATATGGTTATAGGTTTATCTGATGCTTATGTTTCAGAAGTTTTAGATCTTGTTATAGTTGACCAGGTAATTGAAGAGGTTGAAGATCTTGGCTTAGAAGACAAGTCTCAGGAGCGTAATCTTATTAAGAATATTGCTACGACTAAGCTAGCTGAAGCTTTAGAGACTATATTGGAAATAGTTAGGTTTGAGGCTAATCCTTCTGAGAGCTCTATTGACCAAGTACTTGAAGACATTTTAGATGAGAATTGACTTTCATCTGCATAGCTGTTAGAATATAAGCATACTATTTATTATGAGGATCTATGAATAAATCAAATAAAATTATTAAAAAACTTTTAAATCAAGTTGACGAACTTGAGCAACAACTACTTAAAGAGTTAAAGCCTGATCGTGACGAGGTTGAAGTTACTCCTGATACTTGGAGAGATTCCATAATTACAGATGATGAGTTGGTTGATTTGTTTCAGTCGTTAGCTGATTTACATTTGCTTAAGAATCGGATTACAGGGACTTACTCTGATATTCAAACACAGCTTGCTGAATTCGTTGGGCATACTGCTGAGCCCATTCTGTGTGAGGGTGCATCTATTGAAATAAAGTCAGGTGCTCCAAGAAAGTCGTGGGACCATGATTCTTTGAAGAAAGATGTGGCTCAGAGAATATATGAATCTTCTGTTGATATAGAAACTGGTGAGGTCACGAAAACCTCAAGAGAGATGATGGAAGAAATATTGAAGTATGGTGCAGTCTCTTACTGGCGTGTTGGAGAGCTTAAAAAGCTTGACATAGATGCAGATGAGTACTGTGAAGTTGGACCTTCCAAGAAAAGTGTAATAGTTAGGAGAGATAAGTAATGGATGTTTTGAGTGCTTTATCGGAGCCGTTTCCGAAAGAAGTTGAAAAGCAATTAAGAAAAGGTGGTACAAGTTTAACGTACATTCCTGTTAGCGAAGTTATAACTAGGCTTAATAAAGTATTAGGCGTTGACATGTGGTCATATGAGATCATATCAGTTGGCAGAGATGCTATTGATACTGATTTTGTTACAGCCCATGTAAGGTTGACAACAACGTTTGTTCCTACTAATGATGCTCCTACGATTACTGTTGTTAAAGATGGTGTTGGTGGTCAAAAAATAAAAAGAACGAAGAATGGTGATTTAGTTGATCTTGGTGATGAACTAAAAGGTGCTGTTTCTGATGCTTTGAAAAAGGCTGCTCAACACTTAGGTGTAGGAATCTACCTAGCAAGAAGTGAAGAGTCAATAAACTTGGACTTGATTGAACAGCAAGAGTCGGAAACTATTTCGGATGAGCATTTTACTAAACTTAGAGATGTTCTAAATAGCCAGAGTCAAGAAGTTATTGCTAGTGCCAAAGATCATTGGAACTCTATATCAGGAGGTAAAGAGTTTTCACAGGATAATGTTACTCGTGGTTTATTAAACCAGATGTTATCTTTTATAAAATCTTCTAAAGAAAGTTAAGCTTATATGACTTCTTTGAAGGTTTATTCAGAGCCAGAGTATATGTCTCCTAGCTCAATAGGTACTTTTAATCAGTGTCCTATGCGCTATAAGTTCTCTAAACTTGACAGACTACCAGAGCCTTCTACAGATCCTCAAATACTGGGATCGTATGTCCACGAGGTTTTGGAAGAGCTATTCAAATTGCCTCGTGAAGAACGGACTATGCAGAATGCAGGCCGCATTGCTAAGGATTTGTATTCGTCAACATGGCAGGCAGAGTTTAAAAGTTTAGATAAGGTTGATTGTGACGAGAATACTTTTAGGTGGAGAGTTCGTTGGTGTCTTGAGAATTACTTTGAGTTAGAAGACCCAACTTCTTTTGATGCTGCTGGAATTGAAGCTCGCATGAGTGGAGATATTGATGGTGTACCAATATATGGCATTATTGACAGGTGGACTATAGAAGACGACAAGATGGTTGTTTCTGATTACAAAACTGGCAAAAAGCCACGCCCACAATACGAGTGGGAAAAGAAAATGCAGATAATGATTTACTCAATCCTTCTTGAAAAAGAAACAGGAATGGAAACAAAGCATGCAGAGCTAATTTATTTGAAGTCTCCTAGCGTAGCGGTGTATCATCCGACTGAGAAAATTGTTGATTCTGTTAAAGCTACGATTAGGCAGACATGGGATGAAGTAACGACTAGCTGTAGCACTGGCGAGTTTGAAACTAGAACAGGTCCATTATGTAACTGGTGTAATTATAAACGAATTTGTCCGGCTTGGAGTTGATATGATTAGTGATGCAGAATTTTCTTTAATGGTATCAGAAGATATAAAAAATAGATCAGATCAAATAACTAAAGATATATTAAGAAACAAAGACAACCGTAACCGTTGGCGTGATACCTTGATTAGTATTGTTAAAAACGTTGACGAAAGGCTAACCAAGCTAGAAGCTGATGCTGCTGTTTTGCGTACACAGTACAAGGACTTTGAGTCTGACCCAGCTGCTTCAATAGCTAAGGTTATAGAAAAGTCACAAAGGTTCAAATTCCATGCTGAGAAAAAGTTAGCTGAAGTTGACAGACTTATATTCTTAAAAGAAGATAATCCTGATTCTAAATTATCTGAATTTCTTAAAGATGCTATATTGATGCATAAGCAATTAAAACAAGGATACAAAAGACCTTTAGATGCCGCTGACGTTGCTTTGTGGGATGCTGTAGATGGTAAGTGGAGCTTCTAATGAAAAGAGGCAAGCCACTTAAAAGGACGCCTTTGAAACGAGGGAACAGTTCCCTAAAAAGAACACCTTTGAAAAGTAAAAGCTCTTTGAAGTCAAAAACCCCTTTGAAGAATAGGTCTGATAAAACTAAAGAAGTTTATAAGACTCGTAGGGTTTTGGTAAAAGAGATTTTGGAAAGCCGACCTGAATGTGAGGCTTGTATGCCTTTTTCAGTTTTTGATAGATTAGATATGAAAGCTAGAAGCTGGAGCGATAAACCTAGCAATGCTTTAGGGGTAATTAGAACTAAACGGTCCCAAGACGTGCATGAGTTAGTAAACCGTTCTCAAGGAGGAGACATACTTGACCTCCCTAATTTATTAGCTGTTTGCAGGCCTTGCCATACTAGAATAACCGAAAACCCCGATGATTCAGAACTGCTTGGACTCCATGTTCCTAGTTGGTGTTACAACAAAGAATACTTAGATGATGCTCGTCGTGTTAGAGAATCTTGGGGTTCGGGAATACCTGCTGTTCCTAGGTGGATAGATGACTACTTCTAATTCTGCAATAGGACTTGATTTAAGCTTAACTTCAACTGGATGGGCTACCCACGAAGGGACCGGCACAATACAGTCAAAAAAGACTGGTATGGAAAGATTAGATGAAATAAGCAAAGAGGTAGATGAGATCATATCATCTGTGGACAACCCTATTGTTGCAGTAGAGGGTTATGCTTTTGCGAAAAGAAGTAGTCACGCTCATGCGCAAGGAGAGCTTGGTGGTATAGTTAGGCTTCAGCTTTATAGGGCTGAAATACCTTTTGTTGAAATACCTCCAACTAACAGAGCTAAGTTCGCCACTGGTAAAGGCAACGCAAATAAAGCAGAGGTTGTTTCATATGTTTCTGCGAAGACTGGTATAGTTTGGTCTGGGTCTGGAGCAGACGACGAGTGTGATGCTTGGGTTTTGCGAGAAATGTTGTTAGCTTTTCTACTTTATGATGAGTACGAGTATTACGATACTTTTGATACTAGTGCTTTAGACAAGGTAGACTGGAGCGCACTAAAGTAAAATTTGCTTTTTTCTTCAGAATGAGCTAAAATAATAGTTATGCAAGAAGAATTCAATAGAAGTTACAATAGATCCGCTCCGATAAGTTCAACGCAAGTTGAATCTGAAATAATCAGAATAACCACTGAGCTTGAGCGAGAAACTGAAGCTTTTGAGATTCTTGCTCAAGATCACGCCAAGAAAGAAGCGGCGTATAAGAAACAATGGTATAAAGAATACTTAGCTGCAGATGGGGCTGTCAAACAAAAAGAGAGTTGGGCAGGTTACAAGACAAGCGAGCAATACTACGAAGTCGTGGTAGCAGAAGCTTTGGTAAAAGCCAAAAGAGAAAGGCTACATTCTTTAAGGACTGCATGTGATGCGTTAAGAACGCTAGCTGCAAATGTTAGGGCACAGGTACAATTTTAATGATACATAAAATAGACGATGCAATAGTTGATTTAGCTATGGATGTCAGTGTTCTGACTCCTCTTGACAGAAACCCAAGAACAGGTGATGTTGCTGCTATAAAAGCTTCATACAACCAGTTTGGTCAACTAAAGCCTATAGTTGCGGTAAAAGACGAAGATGGTACGCTGACAGTTATTGCTGGTAATCACCAATTGATGGCTGCTAAAGAGTTGGGCTGGTCTCAGATAGCTGTTTCAGTAGTTGATTTAGATTCTGATCAAGCTATAGCGTTTGCTTTAGCTGATAATAAAATAGCTGAGCTAGGCCATTCTGATAGTGAGATGCTTTACAATCTAATATCTGAAGTGTCTGGAAGCGATATTCTTGATGAAGAGTTTTTTGACATGCTAGGATGGGACGACTTTGCTTTAGCTTCAATGGAAAACGACATAATAATTTCTCAAGAATCTTATGAGGACACTGTCAGCGCTGGAGAAGGATGGGTTGCTCCACAGATAGTAGTTACAAACCCTATCCCCGAAACAACTGCTGTAGATGAAAATACTGAAGCTTTGCCGACTCAATCAGGACCAACTTTAAATCCTAAAGTTGATACGTCAACGATAGTAACTCAAGGTAGCACTGCGACAAGCGTTAAAGGTAATGAGTCAGCAGCTATTCAATTTACTCTTGTTTTTTCAAGTGCAGAAGAACAAGCTGAATGGTATTCCTTTTTAAGATGGCTAAAAAGCAGTTCTTCTTTCAAAGGCGAAACTACAACAGAACGGTTGTTAAACTTTATAGAAGAACATACGGAGCTGTAGCATGACCAGAAGAAGGATGTTTCTTGACATAAACTGCGTTGATGCAGCCCGTCAAAGAATACGGCACGTTTACGATACTTTTGACACAGTCTGCGTTCAGTTTTCTGGCGGCAAAGATTCAACCGCATGTCTTTACTTGGCTAAAGAAGTCCACGAGGAAAGAGGACTTGGTCCTGTTAAAGTTATCTTTAGAGATGAAGAGTTTCTTTCTCCTGCGGTAGATAGGTTTGTTCAAGAGGTAGCTAACTACGATTGGTTAGATTTTGAATGGTATTGCCTTCCTCAAGCGCAAGAGCGTTGGGTTTTAGGTCGCAGAGCATATATTTTACTTTGGTCAAAGATGCGAGAAAGACAAGGTAGGCTTTGTAGGCCTTTCCCTGAACATTCTTGGCGTGCAGAACACTTTGGCCTTGATCCTGCAAAACCAATACCTTTGGGCATAGACGCATATACTTTGCAGGGGAAAGAAGGTAAGGTCGCTTTTGTTACAGGAATTAGAGCTAATGAGTCCATGATGCGATACAGGACAGTCGTTCAGAAGCTACACGAAAACTACATCAATCATCCTTACGGAATGCCTAAATCTGTTCCTCTTAAATTCGCAAAAGTGATTTATGATTGGACAGCAGACGATGCTTTGAAATTTATTGTTGAAGAACATAATGGCACTTATTGTGATTACTACGATTATGCTGGAATGAGTGGCTCTAACCAAAGGGTAGGTATTCCTTTGCATTCAGTTGCTTCAAGGAGAATCATGGATGTCATTAGGACTGAGCCTGAGTTTTTTGATGAACTTTATCGTTGTTACGACAGCATTGACGCACAACGAAGGTTGTGGAGTGAATTTGACATAGAAGCAATGATAGATGATTACGAGTCAATGGGATGGGACGGAGTAAAAGAATGCATTGAAGACAACATGCTGACTCCAGGTTTCAAAAGAGAAGCCCTTGCTTATGCCCATAAATTCAAGAAGAAGCATGCAAGAGATAGCTGGGGATATCCTATAGATCATTTAATAAGAACGTTACTTTTGCATTCCTTTATAGGAGACTCGCCTTCTCCGGTTGGTCCTAAAACGAGAGCACATAGTAAAAGAGTTGCAGCGTTAGCAAAAGCAGAAGAGTTAAGATTGGCTGATGCGGACTCTTTAGATAAACAAGATGATAGGAGATAGTATGGAATTGGTAAAAACAAATGAGCTTCGTCCGGCTGATTGGAGCAGTACTTGTTATGTTGTTAAACCTGATTATAAGCAGCTTACAAAATCCATAAAAGAGTATGGAATGCTGAGTCCGATAATAGCTCAAAAAGATGGTACAATAATAGATGGGTACCATAGATGGGTAATTGCTAACGAAAATCGTATAAAGAAAGTTCCTGTAACTTTTTTAGACATTGATAAAATTGAAGCGATTCTTCTGCACATTGACATAAATCGGTATCGTGGAATTGTAATATCCAAGTTCTTGTCAAGATTAATTCAAAGAATAATTTCTTCTGGAAGGTATTCAGATGAAAGATTGCGAGAGCGGATGGGCATGACTTGGGACGAGTTTGATGTTCTAAATGAAGGCTCACTTGTTAAGATGAGGAAAATAAAGCAGCACACTTATTCACCTGCTTGGGTTCCTATAGAATCGCCAACTGGAGAGGATATTCATATAGAAAGGCCGACAGGACACAAAGAACAGGTTTAGTATGGGAATGGACATAAATGCATATCAAGTAGCTGCTAAGTCTACTGTTAAGTATTCGCAAGAGAATGCTATCATTGTGTCTGCCCTTGGTCTTACTGGTGAAGCTGGTGAAGTAGCTGATATAATTAAAAAAATAATCAGAGACAGCGAAGAGTCCTTTTCAGAAGAAGCTAAAAATGAGATTGCTACTGAATTGGGAGATGTTTTGTGGTACATAGCTTTATTAGCTTGGGAACTTGGTTATACTCTTAATGAAATTGCTGATCTAAATTTAAAGAAAATTTTTGAGAGGTATGGTCATAAATAATGAAAGTTCCGTGGCATAGTCTAGGCTACGCAGTTTCTGGGCATGAAAGTAAAGACGAACTTTTAAAAAACGCTAACGCTGATTATGATGTTATACTTAGTCCTGTACAGGTTGAAGATGTCAAGTCTGGTAAGTTTGTTACAGTTGAAGACAGGTTTGTTACGGGCAGGATTGACCCTGCAACATTAGAGCTAAAGAACTGGGAAGTCGTTAAAGGTAGGTACCAAGTAATACCTAATGATGTTATTTTAGATAAAGCTTTAGCTATAGTTAGTGCATCAGGTAATGAAGCTGCATTAGATAGTGTAGGCGTTTTAGATGATGGAAGAAAATTTTATGCAACAATTAGGACAACTCAACTTAATTTGCATACTAAATCACAAGAAGAAGCTGATATAGTAGACAACTATATTGTTGTGATGACGTCGCATGATGGAAGCATACCGATTTGTTATTACAATTTAGATGTAAGGAGAAGCACATCTTGCATTTACAGAATATTTCCAGACTCAGCTACTAGTGACTTTTCTATAAGAAAGCGCCACACTCCAAATGTTAGCGATAAGCTGGAAGAAGCTTCACAAGTTTTGAGCATGAGAAATCAGTGGAACATTGAAATGTCTACATCAATTTCTGATCTTTCTGTTGCGGTAAAAGATTACCAGATACGACACGTACTAAATGATAGGTGGAGTCTAGAAAAAGCAAACACCAAAAAGAAAAGAGAGTACGCAGAAAGTGTTCACGAGCTTATTTTAGATATTTATAAGTCTGACAAAAACGTGGGCACTTTTGGAGAAACGAAATGGGCGTTGTACAATGCGATATGCGAATTTTATGACTTTCATAGAAATATTGATAGTATAGAAAGCGTACAACAATCTTTTGAGATTGATAACTTTGTACATCGTGAAAAAATTGCAGTCTTTAGAAAACTATTGGGAGTTTAGGTGAGAGACACTAGGAAAGTTCCGTGTTACTTTTGTGGAGATCTAGTTAAGATAGGTGAGATAGGTGCGTACAGAAAAGTAAGCGGATGGGCTCAGGTTCGTGAACAAGGTGGAAGCAACTCATTAGCCTTCATGTCAACGCCTGAGGCTTGGGCTCATGCTTCTTGTATTGACAGAGAAAAACAAGTTAAAAGCGGTAGGTTCAAGCAAGAGGAGACTCTTTTTTAAGTGGAAGATATAACTGTGACTTTTTCTTATGAAGTAGCGGTGGCAGCGTTAGCTTCTATAGAAGCAGCAAAAGATAGGGTTGATCCAGAGCGTGTAGAATATCGCCAAAGACTTTACGATGCACAAAGAATATTGATGCAGAAGATGAAGGTTGATTAAACTATAATTTGTACTTTGCGGCGCAACCCTAAACCTAATCCTGCGCAAATATTAAAAGCATGCACTGCGGCGTCTACTTGGTCATCGTGAGTATTGGCTTCTGGAAAAGCTGACATTTCGTCAATGAAGTCAGTGTTCCAAGCCCCTCTAAGAAGTCTAACGTTTCCGTTTGCTACTGCAGCAGCCAATGGTTTTGCTCTAGTTTCTTTGTCTCCAGTTGCTCTTTGTCCTGTGAAAGAATATCCAGGCAAGACATATCGTGCATATTGGTCTATTAAGTTTTTACCTGCAGATCCTGGCTCTTGCTCCATTTGTATTTCAATGTCCACTCCGTCTTCTTGAGCAGTTTCTTTTATGAACTTCTCTACCTTATCGCCTTTCGCCCGTATTCTACGAACATCCATGATGTAGAAAACGCCGTCATGCATTGCTCCTAAACATCCTACTGTCCAGTCTGGATCGGGATAAGATGGAGTTGGTTCAGTTCCTGCTAAATCCCAGAACCTTATGATTTCTGTATCTTTATTAAAGTCTGGTATTTCTGCGGGTTCTAATATTTCAAACATTGTTCTATCAAACATAGACCCTAAAGTTGTAGCCCACCAATCACCAAATTCAAGTCTCTTTCTTTCAATTGGATCTAGCTCTTGCAGTACGGCACGGTATGACTCTGGGTCAATTCCAGGGTTGTCCGTTAATTTTGAGGGAACAAATATTCTTCCTTTTTCGTTGCCTTCTACTAAAAACCTTTGCCTTACCCAGTTTGGTGCTGGGTTTGTCGCTGCTCGCATTCTTAAAGGAACTGTTGAAAGCGGACCAGTGGATGGGCGACGCAAACGAGAGAACAGATAACGATAGTCTGCTTCTCTAATCTCTGTTACTTCGTCCATGCCTATAAATTGGAACTCAGAACCTTTGTACCTTAGATAGTCTTGACTATTGTTAAGGTAACCGAATGTTACTCTTGCACCGCTTGGAAAAGTTGCGGTGTATTGGTTAGCGTTCCAGTGGATGTCGTCGTAGTTAGATATCCAGTCTCTGAACCTGTCCATCAAAGCTCCAGGAAGTGCTAAGTCAGCATAAGTTCTACGGAACAGAATAGCCGAGTAATTTGGCACATCAACGTATTGTAAAGCAGCCATTAGCAAAGCAGAGCTTTTACCTCCTCCTGCTGCACCTCCAAATAGAACTTCTTGTGCAGTTGTCTTTAAAAACACCTTTTGTGTCAAAGATGGTGCTTCTACCCAGTAGTCTGAAGTTTTTGGTTGAAGCCACTCATTTATGGCTTCCCAGTCGGCATTTTCCACTGTAACCATTTTTCTAGTTGTCTCCTTGACAAATTATTGATAAACTAATTATATGAAAACGTTAAAGAGTTATTTTAATCGCTCTGTAGCCGCTCATTCCCTTATTTGTGTGGGTATAATAACATTAGGTCTTGGTATTAGTATAGTTCATTTAGGGTTAGGTATTGCAAGCGGTGGCGCAGCGTGTGCCATTTATGGTTACATTTTAGGGGCTGAATAATGGCGTGGAATAAGCCAGAAATAAAATCTATTCAAAGTATAGATACAACCAAAAAGGCTGCACCGATATCTGTTGGTGCTCCTATTGCTTATAGCCCAAGTCTGCAACCAAAGGTAGGCTATCACGATGGCTGGGATATAACTAAAGCTTACCAAGACGGTGTAGCAAAAATTACTTGGGTTTATAGATGCATAGATGTTATTGCGTCAAATCAAGCAAAACTACCTATGATTTTCCGAAAAGACAATAATCCTTTTGGTGAAGTTGTAACAGAATCGCCATTATTAGAGATTTTCAACAATACGTCTAATGTGGGAGAAAATGCTTTCGCATTTAGATATAGAATGTCAGCACAGCTTCTTATGAGCACGAGAGGCGTTTTTATAGAAATAGTTAGAGATAAAATTGGTAATCCAATGGCTTTGCATTTACTTCCGCCTGCTGATACTGCTCCTATACCTGATGTTAAAAAGTTTGTGAAAGGTTACGAGGTTAAGCTTCCACAGGGAGAGTCTAGAACGATAAAACCAGAAAATGTTATTTGGATAAGAAGACCGCACCCACTTGACCCCTATTTGTCAATGACCCCAATGCAAGCTGCTGGTGTTGCTATTGAAGTTGAGAACTTAGCTAAAGTCTATAACAGAAACTTCTTAATCAATGACGGTAGGCCTGGTGGTCTTTTAGTTTTGCGTAGCGAAATCAATGAAGAAGATAAAGATGAATTAAGATCACGCTTTCAAGGTAACATTGCAAGAGCCGGAGCTGTAGGCGTTATAGCTTCTGACGATGGCGCAGACTTCGTAGACACAGCAGCCAGCCCAAGAGATGCTGCATACATACAGATGCGTACCATCAATAAAGAAGAGATTTTGGCGGCTTTCGGTGTCCCAGAATCAATTATAGGTAACTCTGCTGGAAGAACTTTCTCTAATGCAATGGAAGAAGGCAAAGTATTCTGGATGGAAACAATGGAACCCCATCTTGATCTGATTGCACGTTCTTTTGATGCGATTGATCCCATGTTCTTTATTGATTTTGATGTATCTCGTGTTCCAATCATTATTCTAACAAAGCAAGAACAGCAAAACTTTTATTTACAAGAGTATCAACAAGGTTTGATAAGCGTTAATGAGTATAGGACATTAACAGACAGAAAGAAAGTTGAATCTGAGCTTGCTGATTCAATTCTTGCTAACCCCAACCTTACGCCAATTGCTAACACTGAAAAGCCAATGGAAGATCCAAATGCTCAACAAGCGGCACCTGGGCAAGCAGCACCTGGACAAGACCCAATGGCAGCTATGGCTGCTATGGCTGGCCAAGCTCCCCCTGCAGAAGCTGGTGTAGAAGGAGCTACTGGAATGGCTCCTCCGCAAGAAGAAGGCGCAGCTCCTTTAGGGCCGCCGCCTGAGCAACAGCAACCTGCGGCAACTAATCTCCAAGCAGGAGTTCCTTTGGTTGAGCAAGCAAGTCAAGCTCAGCAATCAGTTGCAACTGAATTTAGTCCAGAAGAAGGCGGATTTGTTCCGCTAGGAACGGTAGAAGGAACAGACGGAATTGAATTGCCTGCTGCTCAAGCGCCTAGCGAGCTAGATGAATTTGATCTTGAAGAAGAAGGCGAAGAAGAAGAAATTGAGGGTAGGAAGAGTCTCCCTTTTCTGAGATCAGTGTAAAATCGCTAGACTGGGAAACAAAAGTAGAAAAACAGGTTCTAGCTCTTGAAAACTCTTTTGACACGGTTGTTGATAAGGTAATAGACGATCAAGAAGAGTTAGCGTTAAAAATGTTAGAGAGTGATTCTACGCAAGCTCTTATTGGACTAGGAAGCTCTGCTGATTTTGCTTCAGTAGTTCCCATGGCTGACTTGGTGAGCCTATCACAACCTTTAGTTAACGGAATGCTAGATGCTTACTCAACGGGCGCAACGGACAATATCCAAGAAGGATATGGTGCTCCTGTTGATGAAAATTTTGCTAATGCTGCACTTTCTCAACAAATTTCTACAGTTAACGAGTTTAATTCAACTACTCAAGATCAGATTGTTCAAGCTTTAGTAGCTGCATCAAGTTTAGGTTCTGATGCTGATAGTGATGGCGATGTTGACATACTTTTGAAAGTATATTTGGCTTATGTTTTGATTAGAGCTGTTTTCAGACGGTTGCGGCAAAAAAGAAAGAAACTAGTAGTAGATACTGCTATTTTGGGTGCTTACAACATGGGAGTTTACGATTCTGCGGTTTCAAATAGAAGATTGTTTCCTACTTTGAAAAAAACTTGGGTTTCTATGAAAGATGACCGTGTTCGTTTAAGCCATCGTATGCTTAATGGGGACACTGTTTTAGTGTCAGAACCCTTTGTTGTAGAGGGTATTCCTATAAGATTTCCTAAAGATCCTGTGGCTCCGCCTTCTATGACCATTAATTGCAGGTGTTTCATAAAATTCTCTAAGTAGTTTATATAAAGATTTTATATAAAGTGTGCTTGAATACTGTGGTCAGGTATTGTACTATATAAGTGTTCGGACATTAGAATAGAGGTAAACTATGAGCAATGTAACTATTGCGCCGCTAAGTGATACTAGCGTGGATGAATCTAACGTTAGTTTTAAGGCTATTTCAGGGCAAATTGGTGTTGATAAAGCACAAGGAATAGTTGAATGCTTCGTTTCTGGTGTCGGAAACAAAGACTCAGTAGGAGACATTGTACTTCCTGGAGCATTCAATGCTTCTTTAAAACGCAGAAAACCACGAGTTGTTTGGGGACATGACTGGAACCAACCAATTGGAAAAGTTTTAGAAATATATGAAGTACCTAGTTCTGATTCTAGACTACCTGAAAAAATGAAAAAAGCTGGAGTTGGCGGACTTTTTGCTAAAGTTCAATTTAATTTGAATACTGAAAGAGGTCGTGAAGCTTTTGCAAACGTTGCTTTTTATGGTAATGAGCAAGAGTGGTCAATAGGTTATAAAACTATAACAGCTGATTTTGATGCTGGTAGCCAAGCTAACATGTTAAAAGAAGTAGAACTTTATGAAATTTCACCTGTTTTGCATGGCGCAAATCAGCTTACAGGTACAATTTCTGTTAAAAATGAGCAAAGAGGTGTAGTAAAAGAACAGCTTCCGAACGAGGAGAAAGGTGGACTCAGTAGCACTCAGATGGCTGATCCTAATAATCCTAAAGCTGTTTTAAGAACTGCTCTTTCTCAAGCTCTTAACAAACCAGTTGAAATAATGGATATGGACGAAAATAGTGTTATTTTTGAGTCTTCTCCTGGAATGGTTTGGCGAGCAGAAGTTCGTCGTGAAGGAAATCGCTATATGGTTGGCGCTCCGACAAGAGTAAAGCCAGTTACTAAGTATATGAGTATGGATGAAGATAGTCTTCCAAAAGGAAGCGGATATCAATTAAACGAAGATGAAACAGAGGATGCCATGAAACCAATGGGCGTTAAAGAAGAAGGCATGCATGGGATGCTTTTAAGAGACGGATCAGTAGAAGTCGGTAAGGTAGAAGAACCAGAAGGGTTTAGCACTGAAGCTACAGCTTTATCATGGTCTATGACACTTAGGTGTGAGGGCGTGCATTCTCATGATGGAAGATTTTTCCCGTGTAAAGATAGAGAGACCTACATGTCCGCTCTAAAAATGTTTGATGGTAATGCAAACATCAATGCTCAGAATAGTTATGAAGCTGATGTTTCTGAAGATGAGAGTGTTAAAAAGAAAGACGCAGAGCCTTGTTCATGCGGCACCGAAGTCAAAGGTGGAGAGATGCCTTATACAGGGTATGATGACGATGAAAAAGGCGGAGGAAGAGGATACGGCATATCCCCAAGTGTTCAGCGTGACCCAATGGCCCTTCTGTTAATGGCATACAATGCTATGCTTCCATTAAAGGGAGCTAAAAAAGAACGAGAAGCTCTTCTCGGCATGATTGATATGCTTGAAGACTTCATGACAGGAAAGATGCAACAGGAAGTTGAAGTAGTTATGGCAACTCCTAAATCTGTTTCTGGTTATGTTGTTAATGTTAAATGCCAAGGAGATCAAAAGTTTGAAGTTATAGACCAGATGCGTAGAATTCCAGTTTATGCTTCACAGACAGCAGAAGGCGTGAACTTGCACTTCTCTACTAAAGCAAATCATGATGATCTGCTAAAAAGAGTTGCACGACGCATTTCTAGGCTGTCATTTGAACCAGAAGTTTCTGGTAAATTTCAAGAACAGGTTGACACCAACTCTGGTGTTAAGTAGACTAAGTTGAGAGACTTTAGGAGTTATAATGGATGAAAAAATAGAAGACCAGCTAGCAAAGCTAGAGGAACTTCAGGCTCAACTTGAAAAAGGTGCCGCTGAGAATTTACCTAAGCTTGATGGCGAAAATGAAGAAGATTCTGGTTTTAAGACAGACATAAAGTTTAAAGAGGGTGCGCCTTCTGTATTTATGACTGATATAAGGTTTAAAGAAGCTTTAGATTCTGGTGAACTCATAGAAGAAGAAGTATATAACAGTCTTGATGAGCAAGAGCAAAAAGGCTATGAAATGGTCAACGTGATGGATGATGAGACCAAAGAAATCATGGGTTGGGCTTTTAGGTTTAAAGCATATGGTAAAGGTAAAATGAAAGATATGTTTGAGACTGCTGCAGAAGCTGCTGAACGAGCTTCTCAGATTGGGTGTCAAGGATCTCACTCTCATGACAATGGAATGTTTATGCCTTGTGCGTCAATGGAAGAGTACGAAAAGCTCACATCTAAAGGTTATGGTGGAATGCGTGATGATGACGATGAAGATGAAAAGTCAGAACAAAAATTAACAATGCGTCAAAAACGAGCTTTAGAGTTTAAAGAAAAAGAATCAGCTGTGTTGTCTAGACTCATGGGAGAGGCTGACGAAGACGAAGAAGAAAACCCAGATGTTCCTGAAGTTTTCTTATCAAAAGCTGACTTTGATGAAAAGTGTCATACTGGAGAATACCTAAGTATCAAAGAATACAATGCTCTTGATGAAGACGCTAAAGGATCATACGGAATGGTTCAAGTATACGATGAAGATTCCAAAAAGGGTTATGGTATGCGTTACCGCAGAAGGAACCCGCTAAAACGGAATATGAGATACAAAGAAAAATTCTTTGACACGGCTGAAGAAGCAGCAGAAGCAGCTAGAGAAATAGGATGCACTGGTGCCCATGAAAGAGACGGCAAGTTTATGCCATGTCAAACACATGACGAATACCTTGAGCTTACAGGACAAGGTGAAGCTCAAAGACTAGAACGTGCTCCAATGAGATCAATGGAAAAAGGCGAGTTCCTTTGTGGATTCCAACGTAAATCCGTTAATGCTCCATGTGACTTCTGCAGAGGCGGTTGTGCCCCTGAAGATGGCTTGCCAGGATTAGCAGACGTAGAGTTCTTAGTGACTAAATCTCACCAAGGCTCTGAAGTTATTAGTTCAGGATACTCTAGTGTAGACGACATTTTTGTTGTTGATCTAAAACGTGAAGATGGCTCTGCTATTGAGGTGTTCTTGTCTGGAGAAGGCGATGAGCTAGGATGGCTTAAGCTTGATGATGATATGTTAGATCAAGTTTCTAGTAAGTCAATTGACATAATTTCAAGCTTGCAAGCTGAAAGAATAGCTGTTAAATCCCTTGGCGGAGAAGCTATGAGCGTTACTGCGGATGTTTTCAATGACCATGATGTTTATGTAGTTGAAATAGAAGGCGTTGACCAGAAGAGCTATGATGTTTTCATAGGTGTTGATGGTAAGGTTCTTGGCTACGATGAATACGAAGTAGAGCTTCCTGTTTCTGAAGAAGAAGAAATAAAAGCTCTTGAAGCAGAACTAGCTATAAAGAGAATGTATTCACGTGAGCAAAGAGAAGAAATGGCTGAAAATGGAGAAGCTCTTCCTGATGGGTCTTTCCCAATAGCTGATGAAGCAGATCTCAAAAACGCTATCCAAGCTTATGGGCGTGCATCTGATAAAGGAGCAGCTAAAGCTCATATCATGAAACGTGCTGAAGAGCTTGGCTTGGAGGAGCTAATTCCTGCTACTTGGTTAGGCGAGGATGCTGAAGAAAGCGCAGGTCAAGCAGAGCGTATGGCAGACGAAAAAGGTCTTGCTGATGCTAATATTGACTTAATGGAAGCTTTGAAAGAATTTGAAGAGCTTAAGCAACAAGACGATATCTCTTAATTTAGATTAGGAGAGTTAAATGCAAAATACTCTGATTTTGAAAAAAATCCGAGATTTAAAGGTATTAAAATATATTCGTAGACACAGTGGATTAGGGGGTAAATAGAATGACAATGTTTGATACAAAAGCTCCCCAAGAAGCAATTCTAGACCTTCCACAAGAACGAATTACTGGAGATATCCTTAGAGGTCGTGGTCCTAGGCGAGGTAACTTAGAGCGCCTAATTAAATACTGGCGTCCAATTATGCGCAAGCCAGGAGGCTTCCGTAGATGCTTAGTTATTTTAGCTGACCACCCTGAGCTTTATCCTCTTGAGAGAATTTGTGCATGGCTTCACCATGAGACAACGGGCTTATGGCCGAATGAAGGCAACCATCATGAAGGTGGTAAACTCGGTCCTATCGTTGGACAAGCTAGAAGGTATTTGAAAAAACCGAAGCGTAAAAAACGAGGCAAGAAAAAGAAGAAATCAGATTCAGTTTATGTAAGCCCTAGTGCTTACAGCTTTAGGACTATGGTTGGCGAGTCTCGTAACTTTGGTGGTGTGCTTGTTCAACCTCTAGCCGGAAGACAAAATGTCCTTGAGATGAAAGCTGCAATGTTTGCTGCTAGACATGAAGAGCTTCAAGAGCATAGAGACGAAATAAAGTTTAAAAAAGTTGGAATTGTAGGTAGTGGTAGCGCAGCAGGTCAGGCTGTTCAGGCAGTAGGAAGCTTCTTATTGCCAGGAGACATTTCTGACATACGTAGCCCGATACGATCTCAAATTTATGAAACCCTTACTCCTGGTGGGGGCCGTGGTTTGCCGAGCGCTAGACGACTTGTTCGGCGTGGAAGTAGTGGCGCCAGAAATAAATACAGGTGCCCTCCAGGTTTCCAAAAGGGCGGAACTTTTACAAACAAGACATACTCAACTTGTGGAGCTCAAATTCTAGCTTTGCCGAATACAGGTCCTGGCTCTTTAAATGCTGATGCTCAAAGGGCATTAGCTGATTTAGCTAGAGATGCAAGCATTGTCCGCAGCGTTGGAGAGTTGCGTAGCAATTCAAATCCATACGCTATAATTCGTGCTGCGCAGATTCCGTTTGCTCCCAAGAAGGGAAGCCCTACGAGAAGACAAATTTCCACAGATTTAATTTTGGGTCGTATATTTGATGGAGAAACTTTTGGTCCTAGATTCGTCAGAAGAGACGGAGTTATATTGGAGCCAATGGTTTCTGAAGAGTTTTTAAGAGGTTTAGATGAGTTTGACGACATGGTTGATGGCTCATTGGTTACGACTTATGATGAAGGAATTTTAGGGTTAGATTCATTGCGTACTTTTGGTACTGGATTGCGTGATAACTATATAGCGATACCTGATGTGGGTGTAGCTAAGATAAGCAGAGTTGGCGGTGAACTTTCTCCAGAAACCCGTGAAGGAACGATTAGAGCTTTTAACACTTCTGTTGAGTCTCGTTCACCTGATGTTACCGCACCTTTGATGAGCTTTATAGATAGCTCAGATGGAAAGTTTGATCTTGAGTTTGGTGATGTCGTAAACAATAGATATGTTAAAGCTTCTGAAGAGCAGAACGAGCTTGTAGAGGTTATAGCTGGAAATGTTAGAAAGTTTGTACCTAAATGGGTTTACAACACTTTCTTGTCAAGGTCAGCCCCTAGAAGAGCAAAGAATGATCCTATTTATGAAATGGTTGCAGATTCAGAGACTAAACAAAAATCAGCCGCTTCATTTATAACACCGGACGAGATAGATCAAACAAGAGCGCATAGTTACCATATAGGTATTGATTCAAAAGCTGCTATGTTTAACGCAGCTTTGAATCAAGCTGATGTGGAGCTCAAAATAAGATTAGGAAGAGCAGGACGAGCAGGTAGAGGTGCTGCTAGAGCAGTAGGAGATATAGCAGGAGGCGCTTCAGCAGTATTTGATTCCACGCTTAAGCGTTATCGTTGTCCTCCAGGAACGAGGCGAGGCGGTTCATTTTCCGATAAGTTCGGATCTAATTGTGGCTACTCACTCCCCAAGAATTTAGTTAATAATTTCATAAGCGTTTCGCAGGGCCTGAAGAAGGCAATGAAGTCTCGTGCTGGTGTTCGTCGTGCAGCTAATCCTGAAGCATCTAAAAAAGCTAGACAAGGTGCTGATACTCAAAGAAAAAATATTGAACGTGTTGCAGATACGCTAAAAACCACTTTGGATAAAACGGAAGATAAGACTTCTGGTGGTATAGGTAGAACGATTGCTCAGACTAGGAAGTTAAGGACTTTAACCCCTGAAGAGCGTGTTGCGCTTGGTGGTGAGCCGTTGCGTGATGCTTTGCGTAATTTGCAAGATTTTATAACAGCTGAGAAAGATAACCTTTCTGTAAGGGATACAAATAACTTGTTCCAAGCTTTGGAAAGAGTAAGTGCTTTAGAAGCTGGTCGTATTACTGATAATCCTACTGGTGATAAGCAAATTCAGAGAGATATTCAAAATAGTTTGCAGGCAATTGTTGGTACTATGGGAGAGATTGTTGGTACTAGGACTAGGACCCCTGAGAGAAGACGGCGTAGAGAAGAGGCTAGGATTTCTCCTGATGTTGCTAATGTTCCTAATTTAGATAGGTTACTTGTTGATCCTGCTGAGGGAACTCGTGCTAGGGTTAGAAAAGGTAGGGCTATTCCAGAGTTAGATAGGTTTGAATTTGAAAATGAGGATGGCGAAATAGATCAAGCTAAGTTAGATAGAGCTGTTTTGGCTATTGAGGTAACACAAGCAGATTTGGCTAATAATTTGTCTGATATGATTGGGCGTAGGCGCCGTAGAGGTAGGGGCAATGAACGCCTTGGTCAAGAAGAGTCTTTGGATGACTTGGCTGCAAGAACTCGTCAGTTCCTTCAGGAAAATCCAAATAATACTCTAGTTGCTAGAAGGTACGCTGACCTTGAAGAGCTTCGTGAACTTATTGGAACAAGACAGACTGGTGGAGATTCTCAATTCTTAGATCTTCTTGAAGGTACTGTTAGAAGAATTGCTCCTTCAAGAAGAGCCGATGTCGTTCAAGCAATTATAGGTACAGATACTCCTGAAGCAAGAGAAAGAGTTACAAGCTTTACTGAAAGAGCAGCAAGACAAGCTCAAGACAGAGGTCCTGTTACTAAACTTAGAAATATTTTAGATGCTAGACGTGCAAGGCGTGAAGAAGCAAGACGGATGCAGGTTGATAGGAAAACGAAGTTCGCTGATGTGTTCGCTCCAAGAAACAAACAGGCTGAGTCTACTCAAGCTGCGGTTTTATCAACTTTAGATATTGAGGGTGGTGTAGCAGATTTTGCTAACCCGACTTGGGAAGAAATTGCTGCTATTCATCGTGCTGAAGATCAAGCCGCAATGGACTTCTTTGTTGGTAATATGGTTTCTCCAGAGGATCTTAAGCTTGCAGAAACTCCTGAAGCATCGCATGATATGCTTTATCAAATGTATCAAAAAGCAAGATCTGGCGATACAACAGAGTTTAGGGATTGGGCTAGAAAAGCTCTTTCACATGGTGTTGATCAGCCTGTGGGTGCACCTGTAGAAGCTATTGATCCTAATACTGGTGAAAAAGTTTTGGTGCAAAAAACTATTGCAACTAATGTTACAACTGTTAAGAGAAATAGTAGAGGACCTGAGAGCATTATAGCTGGAGGGCGTCTTAAGTTTAAACTAAAAAATGCTCTTACCGGAGAGGTTCTTTACGAAGATAATGGTGGAGGTGAATGGTCCGCTGGAGGGCTTAGTATTGCATTTGAAATTCGGCGTGATAAAAATATGACAAATGTTGAGCATGGTCTTTTAGGCACAAAACACTCCGTTCAGTGGGGTGGTACTACATTTGATTTTAATAATGGCGGATTTATTAACCAAATTTCAACGCAAGGACTGCCTTACTATCGTGGTGCAGGAATTGATAGGATTTCTGTTAGAGGAGCGGCATCTGATGGTAAAGCTGCGTGGCCTAAGAAAGGGTTTAGAGAACAGAATACAGGGACAATACGTGGTTTAGTTAGAGAAATGAAAGAGAATGTATCGCTATATAGATCCTTACAAACTAAGCGTGACGCTGGTGATACCAACTTTACTCCTGCTGAGGTTCAAGCGGCTGTGTTGTTTAATGATAATCCTGAGATAGCTGACCGTATTGGAAATATGGTTGACTTTGCTGATAGGCAGACTGATATTAATAAGGTTCCAGCCCACTTTGAATTCATGTCTGCTCTTACTAGAAGAGATTCAAAGGGCGCTAAGATTAAAGACCCTGTAGTGTTCCAATACTTTGGTAATGATGCCATTCCAGCGTCAGACATAAAAGAAATAACAAAAAGAGCTCAGGAGATAGATCCTTCAATAACTGAAGCAGACATGCGAAACATGAGAAGACTTGGTTCTAAGTATAATGGCGGACATTTGGATATCAGTCATTTGAAGATTAGACCTACTCAGCGTGAAGCGGCAGATCGTTTTGATGCAATAGAATCCGCTAAAGAAGGTTTAAGAAACGTTTATGGTGAAAGAGTTTCTAATACAGTTATAGGTGACACAAACATTAACTTTATTGATGAAGTAAATGAAAGTGGTGACTTAGTTACTGTTTCTCCTCACTTGTTAGACTTAACTGAAAATGAAAGAATCGGCTTAAGGCAAGGACTGATTAAATCTCTTGCTGCTTTGGAAGCAGAAGATAGTGAAGCTTTCTCTGAACAAAATCCTGCTGTTGCAAGATTGATTGCTTTATCTGAAGAGTTTACTTCACCTCAAGATGGTTTGGTTAACGTAGGAAGCGCTAATAACATTAAGTTGATTACCCAAGATTTAGAAGACTTGGTTGAAGACGCTGATGAAATAGGTGACATTGAGACACGTGACAATTTGACCACTTTGCTTAATTCTATACGTGGTGCTCAAGCCAATGAGAACAGAGTGTTTAGTTCTGAAGGAAATCCTGTTCCTGTGTTGTCAGAGTTGGATAATTTCCATGAGCGTGTTGGTGGCAGGAGCCGTGAAAGAACTGGTCGTGCTACAAGATCTGTTGAGGGTCGTTACAACATGGAAGGTGTTGATGGAGAACTTTGGGAAGATGAAGATCTTAACGACGAGGTTTTGAATGCTCGTTTAGGTAACCTTCTCAGTGACGCAAACATTAGTGAAGAGGATTGGGACGGAATGTCTATCCAAGAAGCGGCTGCTGAGTTTGATATGTCTCAAGAAGAGGTTGTTGATAGGACTATAGCTGCTTCTCATATGGCTTTGGTTGATGAGATTGGTGATGACGAGATTGATATTTATGGTGATCCTGTTGATAGTGGTTTCCAAGTTAATATGACTCTTGAAGATATTGATCTTTTGCAATCTGATATAGATGGTTATCTTAGAGAGGGTAGGCGAAGTAGACCTACTGATGATGAGCTGAGGCTTGAGAAGCTTTCTGCTGAACTTGATAATGCTGCTGCAGATAAGCGACCTGTTTATATGTCTGACCCTGTTCTACAGTCGCTAAAAAACATAGAATTTACAAAAATACAACAAGCTGTTCAAGATGACAGAGACGATTTTGATCCAGTGCCTTTCATCTCAAACTTTGATCTTAGTCAATTAGAAGACCGTTTATTTGATGAGAGAGATTTCGGAAAAGAATATATAAGGTCAACAAGGAACTTTGACAGAGACGGAGAGATGCTTGACATAAACGACGATGCCTCTCCACGGTACGGAGCGGATGCAGTTAACGCAATAAGAGACGCAGGGCCTCCTCCACAAAGAGCAATGGTTCAAGTACGTTCAGATGGAACTCGTGAGGTTGTTCCAGAGCCTGTAGATGCTGACCCCATAAATAGAACTGTTCCTAACATTTTGAGTTCATATCCAGCTAATGATGATTTTGATACGTTTAACAACCGTTCAGCTGATTTCCTAACGAATAGCGATGCTACGATATTTTCTGACAATGAGCTTGATCAAGTTATTTCTGATCTTATACTTCCTGATAATGCTGCCAATAGAAGAAGTCTTTCACCTTTTGATGCTGATATTAGGAAAGCAAGGAGTAGCCAAGCTGAGGATAGGCCACGCAGAGCATCTAGAGCGTTTGATTTGTCACCCGATGCAAGAGAGAGAAGAGATTCTCTTGACAGGTGGAGTTTATTTGAAGATGGTAGCAGGGTAGAAGACCCCAAGTTCTCTACTGATAATAATCAGCGTGTGTTTGGTAGGTTAGAGACTGAGGTTTCTGATTTAGAGATTTTGAATAATCCTGATGGTGATGGATATATTGTTGCCGGTCAGTACTTAGATTTTGATGGCAATTCGGAAGATTTAGACTTTAGTGGTTTTTACGAGTTTGAGTCTATTGAGGAGGCTCAAGATTGGGCTACTGGTCTTGATATCCTTCTTAGGGAAGCTATTGATGGTGATGGCGATATTGAGGATTATGAAGATAGGTTGGATAGGGTTCTTGGTAATGAGCTTTATATGGGTTCTGATTCTTTTGATCCTAATTTTGGTTATGATTCTAATTCTGGTTTGACTGGTAGGCTTGATAGGGGTAGAGAAGGTAGAGCTTCAAGGCAAGATAGAATGTCTGAAATAATGCCGTATGCTGATGATGTGAGGGAAGAGCAAGAAATTTGGGATGGAGCATATGAAGGGCGAACAGTAACTCCTGAAGTAATAAGCCTTGCTGAACAATACGAGAATGATAGAAATCTTTTAAGAGAGCACATTCAAGAGTTGGATAGTATGCGTTATGGTGATACTCTTCACGAAGAATCTGATTATATGGCTATGTTTGGAATTGAAGATCCTAATATGCCTGATTATCCTAGCTGGTACGCTGATCCTGATCCAGACCGAAGCACACCTTTTGAGCGTTATAATGATTACTATGTAGAGTTGATACAGGCTCAAGGGTACCTTGATTCTCAAGCCGATAGGCGTAATCGTAGAGAAGGTAGGATGTCATTTGATCCTGATGACATGGTAGATAACCAGATTGATGAACTTCTCTTAGAAAGAGCTATAAGAAAAGAAGCTAGTGAAGACGAAGAGAATATGATTGCTGACATGATAGAGAATCAGGTTGATGCAATGATAGAGGAGCGTCAAGGTAGAGCTACAAGATATAATGAAAATGTGTTTGCTGAAGATAGAGATTTCTCTGA
>CEON01068980.1_pt1 | contig 27689 bp, 4 predicted proteins | sample 530291 | NCBI WGS metagenome assembly CEON01 (sample SAMEA2619888, study PRJEB7988) | marine metagenome | biome: marine biome (ENVO:00000447); feature: surface water layer (ENVO:00002042); material: "saline water (ENVO:00002010), including plankton (ENVO:xxxxxxxx)" | depth 5 m
ATTTCGGGTTTTGCATACCCGTTATTAAACTTCATACCCAAGTCATATTCAGTGTTATTGATGGTCCTAGAGGAGGAGTTAGGAATTGCTGGGAAGTTGACATCGGGCTGACCTGCAGCACCAGACGTTGCTCCACTGATAGCATTTGATCCATCAAACTCATTCAGAGTACCAGTGACTTCAGGGAAAATACCATCAACATTGTTTTGATAATACTTCAAAACTTTGGTGGTAGAATTCCAAGAAATGACACGTCCTCTTGCAGTAACGTTTTGTCCACCAACAACTCTAGTTTGAGTAATAATTTCGTCGGGGGAATAGTTACCTTGGAATGTTGGTGAGAAGATAACTGCTTTAGAAGCAGAAACTGTCAGATCTGACAGCAACTCTTCAGTACCAAACTTCTTAGGGTTGGTAATCAACCCAATTCTTCTATAATCGTTATCAACAGGGAAGTCACCAGCACCTTCAGCGTAAGACAACTTAGCGTTGACCATTACACGGAAAGCACCCAATTCGATAACGGGGTCAAAACCATGACCACTTGGAGGGGGAATGATAACATCGACTTGTCCACTAGCACCTGTGCCAATACCAGTGATGTTGTCAACGTTAATTTTACCAAAGGTGTATCCCGTACCACCAGAGGTAACCGTAGCAGAAATGATTCTGCCACCATCAATAACAATAGAAACACGACCACCAGTGCCATCACCATTGATGGGAACGTTGTCGTAAGTGCCATTATTATATCCAGATCCAGCTGAATTGATCAGGACAGTATCAATTTCACCAGCAACAGCATTTGTCTTTACAGCATCATTAGTAAAGACGGGCATATAATCATTGGAGAAGAATTTCAAAACCTGAGCAACAGGAATAGTATAGAGATACTTCCAACGATATCCATCAGAGGTAGTGATAATAGATGTAGATGTGCCAGTAGGCTCAACTGTAGATGGTTTGCCGTTAGGGTCAGAAGGAGAAGTGCCGTTATAAATGCACTTATACACCTGATACTGAGAATTCACGACATAGAAGTCAGAATCATACAGTTTAGTTGCACCAGAAGAAGCAGTTTTACTGGGAGAGTAGTCATGACGATACATGTCATAGGTAAAACCCAGACCACCCGTAGTTTGCTCAGGTGAAACCCAGTCAATACGACGGATAACTTGAATAGTGTCTGATGCCAAGACACGTTTCATAGAAACCATATCATCATAAGACCCAGAAAATTCTGAGAATGAATCAACTGCCTGGGGAGGCGAGTTTTCATCATCCCAAGACTGTGGTCTGCCGATGAAAATATAAACGCGGTCTCTTGTTTCGCCCGCATCATCATCACTCTGAGTCGCAATAGGACCCTCAAGTGCCTTAATAAATTTTCTCGCAGAGAAAATTCTAAACTGATCAGTAAGTAGAGCTGCCATTTGCTAGGTACTATTGTCCTCCTGTTTATTTATCCAAGTTATTGAGACCTAACTTCGGTCCCATATACGATCTTCTTGATTCTGTATGAAGCGCCGCCTGCGCCACTGATATATTCACCACCAAGTACCACCTCAAGTGCAGCACCAGCTCCAGTAGTATCACTACCAGCTCTAGTAACAGTTACTGTAGGTCTAGTAGCATAACTATTGTCAACATACTTCGTATAACCATATCCACCAGTTGTGATATTTACAGAAGCAATTTGGTCTCCTGCAGTGGTCATAACCGCAGTTGCTGCAACTTGAATATCTGCATTATTTTCAACAGAGATTGTTGGGACAGCAGAATAGTTTGTGCCAGGATTGCTAACAATAAAATCAACAATTGTGCTGCTATCAGAGAATTTATAAAGATAACCAGCTACGCCAATGTTAACGTTTCCAGTATTATACGGTGTAATATTATTAACGGTCAAAATACCATCTGCAGTATTCCAAGATACTACGGTCGCAGTAACTCCAGATTCGGCACCAGTAACAGTTTCATTTACAGAGAAGTTTTGACCATTCCCAAAGTTTCCATCAATATAGATTTGTGCAGTTGCAACCTGAGGACGACCCTCAGACAATGCACCAGCTTCAATAATAGTAGCAAACTTAAAGGGAAGAGAAGAGTCTTTGATTTGGTCTCCAACTTGGAATAGTGTAGTATTTTGACCACCAACTGTTTCTTCAATACCATACAAGGAGTTGTAAATACCGCCATCAAGACTAATTTGATTTTCAAAATCAGTGCCAGTATTTACTAGATCTGGAATACCATCACCATTTCCATTATCTTCATCATCATCTTCAAAAGATCTGTCTTGCAATGTTGCAATTGGATCAGTCAAAGTAGTAATGTTAGATCCAACAGTTGTGACCAAAACATGAGGTTGGAAATTAGAGTTAGCACTATCAGCAACACCAGCATCAAACTGAACTGTTGCGTCTTCTGTTGATGGTGTGCCAGCATCAATAAATGCCAACTCATCAACTTCAAAGGTTACCAACAACTCTCTGTTATTTGGATTCCAATCATATACCTTCGCAATTTTGTTATTTGCGTTTTCAATTTTTCTAATTACTCGGTCACCAACGTTGTAATCATATGTTGACACACCCGCTTGATTGTCCTGCCCTGTGTCCAGAATAACTCTTTGATCGTAGTTAAAGTTAGTGCCTCGTGTAAGACCCGAAAACTTCTCTCTAGACTTGGATGCATATGTAATAACTTCATTATTAAGAATGAGAGTGCCCGATCCAGGGAATGAATCGGTGTCATCAACATAAATGACATTATCAGAAGCGGTTACATCCTTGAGAAGACCCGTAAGGTAGAAGAAACTTGAATTTAAAGACTGTCGAGCAGCAGTCTTTCTCTTCAGGTTAATCAGTTTATTAAAGATAATTGAGGGTGTAGATGTATATCCACGTCCAGGATCAGTGACCGTAATTCCAGTAACTTGACCCTGATCAATAGTTGCAACAGCTTTAGCACCTAGTCCACCACCACCGTTGACCAAAACATATGGAGGAGTCTCGTAAAATTCTCCAGGATTAGAAACAGTAATACTAGTAACTCTACCCGTTGTATCGATCTGCGCTCTACCAGAAGCATCTTGGCCGCCACCGCCCTCAAAAATAAGAGTTGGGGGTGTCTGGAAACTTCTACCAGGATTCAGCAGCACCAAACCAGTAACAGTTTGCACAACAGGGGACGCTGTAGCACCAGATCCACCGCCACCTAGAATTTTTGCTTGTGCAGGTCCAAAATATCCATCACCATTTTTATTGACTCTAACAAAATCGACTTCTCCATTTTCATCTAGAAAAACTTCACCCTCTGCCCCAGATGGAAATTCTGTAGGGACATCAGGAAGTGTATCTCCTTCAAAGTATGGTTGTCCATAGAATTGGGGTCCAATCACATAAGGATATTCTGGATTGCCGCTACTATCCTCACACATAAAGTATGCATATGTGCCATTTGGATACTCTGGTGTAATTGCAAACTTTCCATTAAATGCATCCAATTCACCTTCAGTGGAATCAAAGATATAATCTTGAGTAAGATCTCCCATGATATATCCTTCTTGGACAGATCTCTTTCCATATCCACTTGTGGAATATGCAAAATTATACAGTGCGGTTGGAGAATCAACTCTAGGAGTAAATCTAATTTCTCTCTGAGATGATGAATTGAATGAAGAAATATAATTTGAATAGGTTGTCTCACTTCCATTGAGGTAGTAAGTCACTCCATCCTGATATAGAAGACTGGTATTTCCAATATCAGGTGTTCCTGAGTGCCACCCATCTTCAGTGGCACTAATCAACAAAATCAGTGAATTATTGGATGCATCATTTTGATTAAAGACATAGGTCTTTCCCCTATCCAAAGTAAGAAAGTCTAGATCTGCACCATCAAAAAGAAACTTGTTATTGGATACGGTTACCGCATATGTAACTGTGCCTGCAGTAGTCTGTTTGGGTCTATTACCATCTATTTCTACACCTGTTTTAAGTCTGAAAGATGTATTTAAACGACCGATACTACCATTTGGTAGATATCCATAAGGTCCATAAATGGGATATCCATCAAATGACATACCAATAATTTTGGAGTGTCCGTTAGCGTGTCTAGAATAGTCTGGAGTGCCGCTGTCATCATAAAAATCTGTGACGTAATAGTCATTGACTGGAGCATCATTGTCCACTGTTGAGGATAGGACCATATATCCTTCATCACCCTCATAACCAGACATGTAGCGATGATGCTGGCAATAATAGTAAATACGATTAGACTCATCCGCATTCATAATAAATGATGGACGGAATACATTCTCATAATCGGCAGACATGGCACCAGATGCACCAGTGCTGTTGTAATATAGAGTGCCGCTATTCAGAGTGCCGTCAGCAGTTGTGCTGAATTGCATCGGATGACCATTTGCATGTACATCTGATGGTTGATTAGAGCTATCAGACTGATCCCAAATAATTTGATAGTTTCTCTGCACCTGAATATTTTCTGGTGCAAGATAGAATTGATTGGGAATAAAACTACCAAATTCTTCTGCATCTTCACCAAAGTTGATATAAAAGAGACCATTGGGGAAGAGAATTGGAGTATCACCAACAGTGATTACAAATCCATTTGTGCCTAGAAGTTTGTCACCTGTTTGGAAAGTGTTAGACACCAAACGTAGGTAAACTCTAGTAATGTCTCCATTACCATCTCTAACAATTTTTGCGATAGTGCCTGCAGCATTACCACCAATTTCTTCTACAATTCTACCAACTTCAACACTTCCTAGAGTTTCATCAACATCAGAAATTGGTAGTAATACGTTATCATACTCTACTTTTACTTGCCAAACAAATTGCTCTAGAAGTCCATTTTGAAAAACACCATTACTTAGAGCGAAGTGATCGATTGCTTTACTGGTGTGATAATAGTAAACATTACTATCAGTTACAGCACCATATTGATCAAGACTCTTTAAATATGTGTTTTTAACTGCATCAAACGTAAATCCAGCTGGGGGATTGCCTACTGTACCCCAATCTGGTGTATGTAGTAGTCCTCCGTTGGCTAGTATGCCAACAGATTTATTTGATTGAAAAGGTCTGTCTCCAACATAAGGTACATCTTTACCACCACGATATATAAACTGTTGATTGAATGTCCTATCTACCAGGGGACCACCACCAGGAGCTCTCTCTGCGGCAATATCTGCGGGTTTGGGGTGGTTGTCTGAGGTGATAGTTAGTCTATCAGTGGTTGATGCAAATACACCCTGTGTAGAAGAGTTTGGATCTCTTTGCCAGACTCTATTTACATCAAAAGAAGGGACAACGTTTGGAGTTTCTGCAGTAGGTAGAATAGAAAGTCTTAGTGGATCATACCCACTACCTTTTTCCAAAACTCTAACATGGACAATTCTACCCGAATCGTCATCAATAATAGGATACAACAATGCTTCTTGCACTGGTGTCCCACATCCAGTTACAGTCAATCTAGGAGGATCGGAGGAGTCATACCCACTACCGCCATCCAAAACTTCCACTGCCCTTACACCAAAAACCTCGTCAAAAATAGGTTTGATTTGAGCGCCAGATCCAGGAACTGTTCTTGCCATTTATTAACTTACCACGGTGATTGTGCCATTCATCAACGCATGATTCGTGCATTGATAATACAGAGTAGTTGGAGCATTCATAGGGACAGTCCAATACAATACGCTCTCTCCACTACCAGTTTGCCCAGCTGTATAAGCAGTGCCAGATAGACCAGTTGAGGATTGAATTCTGAATGGGTGTCCACTACCCTGCACACTGTTGTCAAAAACGTAAGTGAATCCTCTATAAACATATAGAGTAGGATCATTTACGGTGCCTTCAAATCCAGGACCAGTAAAAGTATAGTCACTACTACCATTTGCTCCAATCTCCCACCAAATAATAGGAGACGCAGTACGCACCCAATCGGTGCCATTCCAAAACAGAGAATCGCCCTGAGTCAAATTGGAGACATCTGTATCTGTTAGTGCAGCAAATGTTGTAGTTAGAGTGCCATCAAAGTTAATGGTAAGAGTATCACCAGAAACTGCAGTAGCAATATTTGTGCCACCAGCAATAGTGAGTGTATCGGTTTGACTATTTGCTGTAGTGCTGCCAGTATCGCCTGCAACAGTTGCAAACAAATTGACACTAGAAACACCAGCAGCATCATCTGCAGGTGCCCAGTTAGTGCCATTCCACTTCAGGACCTGATTATTAGTAGGAGCGGCAGTAGTGGTATCTACGTCGCTCAGAAGGTCAATACTAGAGTATTCGGTAAGAATTTTTGCTCGGACATCACCAGCACCGCCTGCAGTAATATTGATGTTGACATAAGGATTGTCATCACCATCAACTGTAAAATAATATCCTGTATAAGTTGCTGCAGCAGGTGCAGCACCTAGAGAAGCAAACTCATTTTTATATTGGAGTTTAGTTGGGACATCAACAACTCCTGTAGTCCCATCAAAATTTGTAGTAACACCACCTGCTATCAGATTGATGTCTCCAGTGCCGTTAGGAGCTACTCTAATTTCACCGTTATTAGAGGAGATAAGTGAGTTACCATTTACATCCAATGCTGAGGTCAAAGTAGAAAGATTATCCGACACAAATGCAGAGCCGTTATATCTCAAGACTTGCCCAGTTCCAGCATTCGCAACATTTATAGCCAACTCGGATTGATTTCCGAGAAGGTTATAAATTTCGTCGAAATTGTCATTGACTTTATCCGCACCAACACGAAGCGTATCGCCAGTGTTGTCATTGGGTGCTGACCCAATACCAATGAGTTGCTTTGCCATTAGACCTAGGAATTTTTAGTTATTTATCAGGGTAGGACTTCGGGGTCGATTACCTCTTCCCCATATAGTGATAGATCTGGGGCAGTCCAATCATCGGGCACAGATGTTTCAACATCAATGTCTGGTTTTTCATATCCAGATCCTGCGTTAGAAACTGTGACACCCGAAACACCAACCAGTGCGCGAATCTGTGCATCGAAACCTGTAATGGAGTCGATTCTGACATTTGGTCTGCTGGTGTATCCAGATCCAGGAGAAGTAACCGAAACTGTATCAATTACTCCGCTAGTGAGGTTAGCTGTTGCTGCAGCATCTTTACCGAAGACAGATCCAAGATAGTCAAAGGTAATTAGAGAGTTTGAAGACTCAATAACCGCAACTTCACGATCAGAAACTTCACCATCAATGTCAATGAAGTCTCCTGGTTCGATTGGGGGCACAACTGTCTCTGCGTCAACGTCTGCTTCAGATCCAACATAGGAGAATGCAACAAAGGTTGATCCCACGCGAGGAATTTCAGAGAAGATAATTCTAGAACCAACAATCTCAAAACCAATTCCAGGTTCTTGAATAACACCATTGAGAGAAACGATGATGTTATTTTCAGGTCTGATAACAGAAGACTGGACGCCATCTGTGAGAGTTAGTGAGTAGAATGTGCCATCTCTTCTCAGGTTGAAGGATTGTCTCAACGAGTCGAAGTCAAAGGAGATGTCATCCAACTGTCTCAATTTACCAACGTATATACCCGTGAAGGAGGATCCCAATTCAGGTGCTTCAGTAAACTGAATCTGATCGGAGAATGCAGTATATGCGTTTGAAGATCCAGGAGGTTGTAGGATACCATTGACGAAGATGAGCATATGACCAGCGGGATCGGGGAAGTATTGATCGCCGTTGTTTGTTGTGAGTTTGAAAGTCGAGGTCGTGCCATCAAATCCTTTGAAGAATCTCTTAACTCTTGCCTTGACATCAGTCTTAACAAGAATTGCCGCCTTATAACCACCAACAGAGTAGATAGAATCTTGAATACTGAATGTGCCAACAACATCTGAGAGGTATAGTCTCTTATTGAGTCCAACGTCTTCAATATCTTGAATAAGACCAGCAGCAGATCCAGTAGAAGTGGTGAGGGCATTAACCTGAGCATATCCGATGGGGAAGGTCTCAACAACGTTGTAGTCACCAACAAAATCACCCTGTGCAAATGTCCCCTCAATCATAGAAACATAGATGTAGTTGTTATCTAGATCAAGACTGGTAATAATTCCGTAGTTAGAAGTATCTTTCTGATTATTAACAACTTTGTGTATTCTATTACCTTCCGTAAAGGCATTAAGACCACTGATAATTCCAACAGTCAATCTAATATATCCTGCGGAAGCAACTCTTTGTCCCACTGTAGCATCGAGACCAGCATACTTAGAAACTTCCAAGAATAGTCTGGAGTTTTCTGCGTAAACTACAGATGAAGACTCAAACGTGCCGTTAAGAGTTTCAGTATCAACTGTGAGTTTACCACCCTGGTTATCAAGGACTGCAGCATCTCTATTCAGGAAGGTATCAACAACACCCGTCTCAGTGGAAGTAAATCCTTTAAATTGAGTATTAGCAGCAAAAGTGCCTTGCAGATCAATGATGTGCATTCTGTCTTCTTCTGCACCAATGGTTGCAGTAGTGCTATTTGTAGCACCAACCAAAGCATCACCAACCGCCCAAGGACCAGCAGTAACTTGGACATCAACATAAGAGAAGTTATCGTCTGTATGAATGCCATAAACAACACCAGTCACAGATGGAGCACCTTGCTTAGTGACGACCTCATTCATGATGAATGGACCGTCTGTAATGTCACCATCAATTCGGAATCTCTTGAAGGACTTAACAAGTTTGGCGCTGTTAGCAGTTACACGCTCAACTTCAGCTTTTGCATCACTGAGTAGACCATAGAATGAATCTGATGCATTGATACCGCCGCCCAAAGGAGTAGGATAATCTCTCCAGACACCAGTAGAATATTCTGTAGCACCAAACGTTTTAGCTGGGACAACAACGCCACTCTTTGTGGTAAGTCCATTAACGTAACTATCATTGTCAAGTTGACTTTGGATAAATCCGATCAACTCTCTGGGAATTCTATCAACAATCTCCGCAGTATAGTTAGAAGCAAGAGTATTATTAGTATATGCAAAGAATCCAGATGTGGGAGCAGGACTTGTGAGTTGCTGTCTAAGTGCTTGACCCATGTAAAGATCAAGTAGAGTCAACGCATAAGACTTAATGTTATAGTCATTGTCGGCATAGAATGTTTCACCAGATGCAGAAACATAAGGATCCAAAGTTGTGGTAGCAAGTTTTGCACCCCAGAAATACAATCCGTTGGTATTATTGCCCGTGAAGACATCATTGTCAGATGCATCGAGAAGTTGAATTCTTGCTCTGAGATCTCCGAAACCAAACGCAAACGTTACAGTCATGTAGACTCTAAACCAACCGCCACCAACGGGCACGGATCCAAATGCATCAACGGTGCCACCAAAGTTGCTCGCAAAGATAGATCCAACTGTGCCGTTTGAAGTGTTGAATTTAAAGAATGCTTTATTGGTTGCACTACCATCCAAATTGAGAGTGAGTCTACCACTGCTCAATGTGCCATCACTCTTAACAAATACAGAGAAGGTATATGTCTGACTGTCTGCAGCAGATCCAGTATCAAACGTTTCTGTGCCGTTATCAAAGGTTACCGTGCCAGAGTCAAGGGTCTCAAAAGAGTTTAGGGCATAAACTCTTTCAGCGTAGTGATTGCCAGATGTGCTAGTTGCCTTAAGAAGATCTGCATTTTGAATACCCGTAGGAGCATCAGCAACATCAGCTGTCCACGCTGCCTGAGTAAGAGATGTCCAGTTAGTCTGAAGCGCCTCAGGATTTGTCCAGAGATTGGTGTTAACACCAACACCCTGAATTGTTGAAGAAATTGTGGCAGCAGTTGCAACGGTTTGGACGTTAGCAACATTGGTCAGATAGTTATAAGGACCTGAAAGACCTGCGTGAGGAGAGTTTGAAGTTACAAAGTTAGCAACCTTTGCAGATCCAGCAGTTTCAATTGTGCCAGAAGTGGTCCATGTACCAGTAACACTACCAACAACCATCGTAAGGACAGAAGACTGTGATCCAGTAGAATCATCATAAATCTCCAGAATTGTGCCTGTCGCTTGAGATCCACTATCAATTCTTTCAATGTTATCACCAACAATGAAGTCACCAGTGGTCATCGTATAGTTGATGGTATATACCTGCTGACCAACGTTTGCTGAAGAAGTATCCGTGAGCGCGATATCATGGACAACATCGTCAATAACGGTATCCAAGAAATCGTTATAAACCCAAGATCCAGCACCCCACTGATTATTGACCAGTGCAGCAATCTCCTCTTTATAGTAGTTTTTATTGAAGAGAATCATTCTTGCACCAGATCTACCCTCAGTGTCAGCGGGTGTTAAGGTGTCAATGATAACGTCGATCAGTGTATTCCAAGCAGAAATTACGTTTGCACAATCAGCATCGCTGTAAGTGCTATCACCAGTGGAATCGGTAATTGTAATATCACGATAGGAAGTTTCTGTCGTATATTGAGCAGCATACTGATCACCAACAACATTGGTGAATCGGTCAAACAAAAGATTGTTAATTGCTTTTGTGCCCAGATATTTAACTTGCTGGAATGCATAGATTGTTGAAAGAAGTTGATCTTCAACATGTCTAATTCCAAGGTTGGCAGTTAGATACAATTCTGCAGCTCTAACGGTGTTTGCATTACCACCAGTAAGCAAGTCAGTAATTGCGCTATCAATAATATCTCTGATATCATCCTTGCAATTATTTCTACCATTTACACCATCAGGATATGCAAACGCAGTATAGGTAATACCATTCAAAGTGTAAGAGAAATCATTGTCAAGGATTCCAAGTGCTTCATCAGCAATATAGTCTTTGTTGAAATACAGAAGATCACTAGCATCAACATATCTGTCACCACTAGGTGCAAGCATATCATTAGCAAGACTAATCAAAGTATCCACTGCCGCCAAAACTGTAGAGTCTCCAGTTGCAGTTGAAACTCCCCAAGTGCCGATAATAACTGCTGTAGTGTCTGTCTGAGTCAATGTGCCTGCACAAGCCTGTTTGATGTAAACACCTAGACGATCATGAGCATATAGAGATTGTAGAAGTTGCAATCTGATGTGAAGAATATCATCATTAGTGCCAAGATAATTAGAAATGGCGGTAATCGTTTCTTTATTTCCACCAAATTCAATATCATCAGCAACACCGTCTAGAATAAGACCCAAATCAGTCTTACATCTTAAAGTGCCAGATCCACTTCCATCTGCGTTTCTAGGCATATCCAGAGCGAGATCGGGATATCTAGCAATCAAATCAGCAGCTGCCTTGTCAACAATTGCAGCTCTGTTGCTACGAATTAGACCTGCAGCATCGACAAACTTAAGTCTGGTGTCATCGTTAATTTGATTGGTATATGCAACATCAGTAGAAGCATCATGTGAGGTTAGAGTAAATGGTGTTTCAAGATATGCATCAACCTTAGCACCCAAGAATTCATAAACAGGAGAAACTTTAGTGACATTCGCCAAATGATCACCCGTGTTGCTAGTAGCGGAAGTAGGTGTATCTGCTTCAGTAAGAGTATCAACCAGAATTGTTAGGAGGTTATCAATAGTTGTTTTGACATCTTGACAATCATTTGCAGTATATGCCGAATTAGAATCATCACCAGAATCAGTAATCGTGAGATCCTTAGTCTGAGTCAATCCATGGTTGCCAGTTACTGTGACCGTCTGGTTGTTGATTACCAGTTTTGCCATGATGATGAGTTGTTGATAAACCCAGATGGTTTCATCAATCTCTGTCTCGACGTAGCTAAGAGTAACGGGGTTTTGAGTCCTATCAACATACAATGCTGCAGCATCCCAAATATGATTGTTACCACCATTTCTAAGGTCTTCTGCCAATTCCTCAATAATATCAACAACGTCATCGATACAGTTTTGAGATCCACCAGGGACGCTGAAAGGAGCATATGGTGAAGAATTTTCAAGTTGATAAACCAACTCGGATGCCATAAATGTTTTGTTGCTGAGAAGCAAGTTACTTGCATCAACGTAACGGAAGGACTTGCCAGCAAATCCTGCAGGAACGGTTGAAGAATTTGCGCGAGTAGTCTCAAGAATTGCATCATTCAAGAATTCGTCGCCATCAGTCCAGGTTGCAGCACCAGACCAATCGTCGGTATAGGTTGCACCATCAGGTCCATCAAAGTGGAATAGTAGTTTTGTATTATTATCGCCTTGGAAGATGCCAGTAGGAGCAGTAAACGCCGCACTATAACGACCAGTATTAGATACTCTCAATTCATCAATGTGACCAGTGAAGAGATTTGCATTTGCTTGATCAGCACCAATATTGATTGGTTGAGATGAACCGTAGTTGTTATTATCAGTGTAATCAGATCCAACTTGAGCACCATCTAGGAATAGTTTGGTTGTTGTGCCACTCTTAGAAACAGCAACATGATACCAAGTATTTGCAACCAAAGTTGCACCAGTGATGTGATCATTAGTAGCAGAACCATAGCGAAGTTCATTGCCTTCTAAGTAAATCTTAGGTGTAGTATCACCAGAACTTGCACGCAGATCGATGATATATTGAGTGCCAGTGACGCTAGCTGGACGAATCCAACATTCAAGAGTAAATGCACCTGTGCCAAATCCAAATTCTGTGGAAGTTGGGATATCCAGATAATCCCCCGTGCCGTCTAGTTGTAGAGAAGCAGTGCCATATTTAAACGTAGATGTATCAATTTGAGCGTCACCATTAAAAGTTGCCTCATGATAATCAAGACCAGAGCTCTGACATCTACCAGTCTTTCCAAGATAGATGATTCTTCTTGCTTGATTATATCCGATAACCTCTGCCTTACTTTGCTCAGATCTGATGACCTGTCCAATACCAAAGAAACCACTACCAACAGTAGATGCTTCTTGGATGCTTAGTTTTCTGACTTGAGCGTTTTCACCAGCAGCAAATTCATTTACATTATTTCCATACTCAATTTTGTAGTTTCTAATAATCTCATTCTCAGTGAAAGCACCAGATTGGCTGCTAGTCTTGATAACATAATTATTGATCAACTCATTAGTTGGGAATTTGGAGTCGAAAGCAGTGGTGTTGTCTGTAAAATCGACAATGGAGATTTGAGATTGAGAAATGTCATCCAATACAACGTTAGGATACGTTGTGGATACCAGTCTGTTAAACAGTAGACCGAAGAAAGACGATCCTTCAGAGATAACGACTTCACCCAGAGGGTTATTGGTAACTGGATCTGTATAAACAGAAGTTGCAGTAACACGAGCAACAACACCAGATCCTGCTGCAACGATGATATCATTAAGTTGAATATTATACAAACCAGGAGTAGACTGATATGTGCCAGTTGTCTTACTCAAGACAAGTGAATTGGTAATTTCAATATCAGTGCCGTAGATAGGAGTATTTTCCTGATGTGCTACAGCAGCTGTGCCTTCTCTACCTCTAATAACATTTAGAGTAGTTGCTTCAGTGCCGTTTGTTACGCTTACAATTTCAAAGATTTCAGATCCAAACTGATAGTTAGATCCAACATCAAATGTATCTGCAGGAAGAGCTCCAAGTGTGCCATCTTGAGCAATTACCTCAAACTGCACTGTCGCGCTACCAACACTATATCTTAGTTTTCCTAGTGGTGTTTCTTGACCTTTAGCGAGGTTGATTTCTTCAACCTTTGCAGTATCACCATCAAAGTTAGTGATCGTTTCACCAAAGATAAAGAGACCATTATTAACAACAGGAGTTGTGGTAGAAGATGCAGTTGTAGCAATATTACCACTAAATCCATCGTATCCCGTTTCAGCTGCAATTGTAACTGCTTCATTTGCACCAAAAGTGCCTGAAGTAACCATTGCATATACGGTTGTCCCGTATACAGCAGTAATAGTTGCCTGTGCTCCACTTGCCCCAACAATAGTGCCACCGTATTGAGATGTAGCTGGGAAAGTGCCCGTAGTATTGCTAAACGTAAATGCCTTAATATCTCCGATATTTCCAGCAAATCCAGTAGCACCAACGGTTACCAATTCACCCGCAAGGAAACTTGCTGTGCTGGTTTTAAAACCGAAAATAGAATTACCAACAACAGATGTCACAGTAAATCTAGCAGCAGAAGATCCACCAACAACTTCCATACCAGGATTGGGGAAAATACCACTAACACTGGTAAACGTCATCTGCTCAGTGGCGATCTGCTCTATAGTTGTAGAAACATATCTTACACTTGCTGCAGGTTGAGGTGCTTGAGCGAAGACAATCGAGTCACCTTGAATTTCAAAAGATGTATTAGGTGTCTGGACAATACCATTCAAAACGATCATCAACTGGTTTGCATTAGAAACCACTGTTTCATTATTGACCGTTAGTGGGAATGCTGTCCTAACGCCATCAAAGAGGTTAGAAATATCATCAATTCTTTGGACAACGGATGTCAGAATATTCTCCGAAGAGGTTAGTCTCTTTTGTCTGAATAGGACTTCAGTGTTGTTGAATTCCTGATAGATGGGCTCAACAAGTGTGAAGTTTTGAATATTGGGGACGGTTGCTTCGCGTGCCAACTCAACAGACTTGGTTAGCTGGAATGCAGTTTCTTTATTAGGAATGTTTGCATAATCATCCAGATTCAATTCACCAAACACCTTAAAGGATGCTGGGTGGACATTCTTAAGAAGAGTATCCTTCCACTCATCAATAGAAACAGAAGACCTGACAGCGTAAGAGAAGTCTTGATAGTAATAAGAATCCTGAATCTTCTGAATAATTTCAGAAGGTTTACCGACATCATCAACAAACTGTCCTGTAGTTTGTGTGATAGATCCAATTTCAAGGACACCTGTTGCAATCTTAATGTCACTGATAGTACCTGAAGACTTAGAGATTACACCAGTAATTTGCTGACCAGAAGTAAACTCCCCAGTGTAATCAACAATCTTGAGGACTCTAGGTCCAATCTGCCAACCATCATTTGTAGAGACATATCCAGTTGCTGTAGCATTTTCAAGAGAAGCACCTTGATATACCAATTCACCCTCTAGGAATACAGATGTGGTGACGTTAGCAGTTGCTGTTGCACCGAAAGATTCTGTCAAAACTTGCTGTCTGCCTGTGCCAGCATTGGAGAAAGAAATTGCATCACCAAGCTCAGCATTTGCTGAGGTGATGGCAAGTTTCAATTGATCATCATCAAGAGACTGTGCCGTGCCAGCAATTGCATAATATGTTGTAGTGCCATTCAAACGACCCAAAGCACCAGATGCCAGTGGGAATTCTGCACCATCACCAGTATCAACTACATTTAGAGTTACTTCAGCACCATTTTGAATACCATGAGGGAATGCAAACTGCAAGAGACCCAAATCAAGGTTGACAACATAGTTGAAAGAAGATCTCAATCCAACCGTAGGAGTCGAAGAATAACCAGATCCAGGATCCTTAACAATGATGTCATCGATACGACCATTCTTGATTGATGCTTCTGCAATTGCACCAGATCCGCCACCACCAGTGATAACAACAGCAGGTGCCTGAGAATAACCAGATCCAGGATCTGTTACGGTGATACTAGACAGAATGCTTGTAGACGTTAGTTGTGCGTTGATGGGGAAGGTAATCTCAGGACGCAACGTATAGTCATGAGGATAATCATAACCAAAGTTGTTATTCTTAAGTTTCTTGATCTTACCAACGTTTTCACCCTTAGTGAAGATAGCAGCACCAGATCCGAAAGGTGGAATAACAACTTCCAACTCAGCGCCAGATCCAGTAAGACCAGGGCCAAGAATACCTTCAATTGCTTCAACGTCAATCGTAGCCGTAGTGTATCCCTTACCAGCAGAGGTAACTACAGCAGATACAATCTGACCAGGAACTACTGTGCCTTCGTCATCTGTTGTATTTTCTACAGTGATAGAAACAAATCCGCCTTCACCATCTCCAGAAATGGGCACACTATCATATCTACCAACAGCATATTCAGTGCCAGGCTCATTGATTTGAATTCTTTCAATCTTTCTGCTAGAAAGAATACTATCTACGATGGGAAGTCTGGTATAGAAACCACCTGGGTTTACAATACGAATATTTCCAATCGATCCAACTGCTTTTTCAGAGCTAGTTGTATAAGATGTATTATTTACCGCTGCAATACCTTCAGGCTCATTAAGTAGTTTAAACTTCATGATGTCATCACCTGTAGTGATTGTGCCACCAGTAGTTTCGGTAATTACAAACTGACCCTTATAAGGAGAAGTAACAACATCCAGATAACTGCCAGGAATAACAGGAGAATCATCACCAGTCCTAGAAGGATCGAAGTAATAAGAAATGTTAGTAACTTGATCAGCGTCAACCTTAAATGAAACTGTGGGGTTGGGTTGACCACCACCTGTGAGACCAGGAGTGCCTTGTCTACTAATCAGGTTGAAAGAATACTCAAGTTTGTAGAGACTATCTCTAGCAAACGAGAGGTTTGCTCCAACCATCGTAGAGTGACCCAGATCAAAGATATACTGGTGTCCATAATACATCTTGAGGGTTGGAGACTTCACATAGATGGAAACATCACCTGGGGTCGTAGATGGTAGAGATACAGCAGCTTGCTCCAATTTATAGGTAAATTCTCTAGAGCTAATTACATTCTCAACAGAGAAAGCACCATCATATTCATCATAAACAGTGCCAGAAATTTCTTGAGATGGGTTACCATCAACAAAAATATTTTGACCATCAGTGAGATAATGACTCGAAGATGTAATGCAATATACAGTATCGCTATTGGCAACAGCAGTAACTTGTAGAAGTTTTTCTAGATGCACTGTCAAAGTGATCTTAGTAACTGCCGTCAAACCAGTGATTTGAATATCCTGATTATTATTGGTATAAGATACGTTTGCAGGATCAACGTTAATTACAGATCCAACAACATATGGAGAAGTGCCACTAATTTCATCAACACGAATAGAGTAGTCTTCCGCACTAAATGCCTTGAATCTTGCAAAACTGTCCAGGTTACCCGAGCCAGTATTCTTAGTGCCATCTAAATTGTAATCACCAAGAGAAATGTTGAATGTACCAGGAGTTGTGTCTTCGACCTCTAAGAATTGGTAACCAGCGATCTCATTGGTGTCATTTGGAATAGGACCAAGAATACTGTAAGTACTCTGCTCATCAAACCTGACAGTATTGAGTTTACCTGTATTTGTATCGTTTGTCCAGTCATTATTATTCACCGCTACATATACTTTATTATTTGAAGTATCAATTTTAGTAATGTATCCGCTGTTAATAAAGGTGCCACCCTCAGTATTCAAAACAAGTCTTGCACCAACAGTAAAGTTGAATGCCTGGTTAATAGTCAATTCAATGACATTATCAATCTTCTGAGTATTAGTTACCTTGAAGAAGTATCTGTCCTTGACAACAGCCGTTGCTTTGACCTTTTGCGATCCAGGAGAAGGAACTGTAGCAATACGAGAAGACCAGATATCATTATCATAAGTAATCTCTGTAGATCCACCCTGAGTGCTCAAACCAGCAGCTGTATAGGTGATAGTTGCATCGTTATAGTCAAGAGATTGGAATCCAGCATCACCTAGAGAGAATCCAGTATTAGTAACAGTTATTGCAGTTCCTGTTACAGGAGTGATGGCAGTTCTAGTAATATCAATTAGAGTATCATCAAAGAGTGCAGCGTTGGATGCATCGAGGTCACCAAGTCTTACTGCATCTGCATTTTTATCAGATTTAATACCAAAACCTGAATAATCAACATAATCGTAGGTATTTGTGTTGGTTGCAAACCATGCATCATCATTCCAGTCATAAGCAAGACCAAATGCACCAGAAGTAGGAATAGCAACAACATCAGTTGGGACTGTTGGAGTAATTGCCCTGTTTCTCAGTCTAAGGTTATCAACGTAGTATTGACCCTGATAGGTGGAAGCGAATTGACCTGATGTGCCATTTTTACCAGGAATGTTACCAATGTATAGATCTTTACCACCAAGAGCAGTATCTGCAATTGTGCCAGTGAAAATCTGAATACCGTTGATGTATCCAGTAAACGTATTGCCTTCTTTTTTCAGACCGACAAATTGCCAAGTATTATCAGCAAACATTGCAGTCTGACTGGATGTCAAACCAGATCCCGCACTATTCAAGTCGGTGGTGTTATCAGTGACAACCAATTCCAAGGCACCACTAGACATGTCATAATACATCCAGAGACCGCCTGTAGCGTCCTCAGCGTCTCCAATAGCGACTAGGGTCTGTTGGGTCTGGGAGTGAGTTTGAGAGTTTGTAGCGTCCTTATAGAGCATAAACTCAAGCGTCCAGTCATTGTTAAGACGTGTGCTCAGATTTGCTGCAGTCAGTTGAATAGCAGCATTTTCCCAGTTGGAAGGATTAGCAGTATCTTTACCAAATAGTTTTGCTACACCATCTCCAACAAGAGCAAGAGAATCGGTTGCATTATTACCAATTAGAGTTGGGACATAGTGTCCAGTCTTATCTGTTGCAGTATCTGTTTGAGCAAAGTCAAACATACACTCGTTTCTATTCCAAGAAGACTGACCAAAGACGTAAACGTCACCAGAGTTATCTACAGTAATAGTTTTACCACTGAAACCCTCAACTCTATTGAGTTGACCAGGATCCAGAGCATTCAGACTATTCTTAGTATTACTAATCAGTGTGCCATCATATTTAACTTTTGCGGTATATGTGCGCTTCTCGCTGTCAGTGCTATCAGACTGACTGTAACCAAGATTTAGCTGACCAAAGATATCAATCTTCGACTTGCCAATAACTTCGATATTTCCGTCAGTTGGTGCCAAATATCTGTAATTCCAGATTAGATCACCATCATTTGCAAATTTACCGACCCAGAAACTATCTTTAGTTGTAGGGGTAGATTTAAGAGAAAGACCTGCAGTTATATAATACTCATCAAATTCATCAACATCAATACTGGTGTTGCCAAAAGAATAAACTGTATTACTAATTTCTTTAATCCATGCAACATCAATATCTGTAGTAGATACGGTTGCTTTACCAAAACCAACGTTAATATCTGTGGAAGATGTGGTAGAAGCGATTTCAAGAGAGAAGAAAATCTCACCATTTTCACTAATTACAACATCAGTAACCTTTTCAGATCTATTTGCAGATGCTAGTTTTCTCTTTACGGTGAAAGATCCTGTAGTATCCAGCACAGCAAGGTATGCATCATATGGATTGCCAGAATTGGTATTAGTATAACCAGCCAGAAGAATTCTTGTATCAGAGATCTTCTTAAGTCCAGTAATGAAATCTGCCCTAGTAGATCCAGAAATACCAGCATATGCCTTTTGGAATCCAAGACTTACACTAAGACCATTTACATCCTGAGTGTATTTTGCAAGGACTACATCAGGATTATATGCTGCCAAAATAGTAGTATTGGGATGAGACTCACCAGCAACCCAAACATCATTACCATCGACAAAAAGTTTCTTAAACTCTAGAGATTTTGTAGATCCACTAGGAGCATTTGGTGTCAATGTAGTTTCCCAAACCTTAGCTCCAGTTGCAGATAGTTTTGTTAGGAAACCAATTGTGTCACCGCTAGAATTTTCTGTGCTACCACAAATAAACAATTCTTTAGCATCATTAACTACAATATCTGTGATGGTAGTTTCTTTATCGGAGTTAATACCATGAGAAAGAGTAGAAACAAAATATTCAGCTTTTTTGAATACTTGTGGGTGAGAAAGAATAACACGAGGATTCTTAGTATAACCAGATCCAAAGTTTTTGATATTGAAAGAAGTGATCGCACCAACTTGATTTACAACCGCTTCAATTCTGCCATCCTGACCATCACCATCAACAATAACTTCTGGTGGAATATCAGTATTATATCCATTACCAATTTGATCAACAATAACTTGCTCAATACCTTTGTATTGACGGACAATATAAGTTTTGTTGGTGTCTTCTGTAACAGGAGTGTAATCAACAAAAACGGTATCGCCAACAACTAGATTATGTGGACTAGTCGTTTCTAAGATGCCATAGTTTTCACTAGAAACAGTTTCAAAATCATATGAGGTAACAGTTTCACCTTTAATTTCAGAAATTCTTGCTGAAACTCCAGATCCATCAGTATCTGTATTATCAAATACTAGTCTGTCGTTGACCTGATAGTTTTGACCAGAATTTTCAATAGTAAATCCAGTTACAGATGCATCTTCAAATCTCGTAATAGTCTCAACTTCAATGTCAACCTTAGAATCAAATTTGACCGCTGGGAAATAATCATATAGTTGTAGAGGAGACTCCTCAAACATTTGCTCAGGATCATCTGTCTCAGCTTGATCAATAATACCATCTCTATTTTCATCTTCTACTTCAAATAGGAGAATGTCTCCATCTTCAGTAGTCAGAGCATTTGTAGAAGCGTTGGGAATTCGCTCAACATCAATGTCAACGTTTTCGTAGGGATCTCTGTAGCGTACAACGCCAGTAGGAATATTCTGTTGGACAGCAGAATCAACCAAATTCCATTTATCTACAACTGAATTATAAGAAGGTCCGACAATGTATGGGAAAACAGGATTACCATCTTCAGTTGCGTCAATAGTTACAAAATAGCAATATCTACCATCAGTAAACTCTGGAGTTTTGCAGAATCTGCCATTATATTGATCTAGATCTCCACTGCCGAAATTATATTCATAGTCTTCAATATAAGTGCCCGCAACGTCTGTTGTTAGAGCGGGACCATCAACTCTAGAAGGTGTAATGTTGGTTACTTCATCGTAAATCAAGTTTGTCTTCAGAGCATAAGAGGATCTAATTCTGGAAATCTCAGATCCCTGATCAGTAGGATCAGAATATCCATATGGACCGTAAATTGGGTTACCATCGAATGCCCAACCAATAATCGGAGAGTGCTCAAGAGATGATTCTTGCTCTTTGATATTTCCTTCAGTATCTTGGAATACGTTATCTCCAAGTAGATATCTCAGTCTGTGAGGATTAGAGATGTGTGCATATTCACCACCATATTGGATATTATATCCTTCAAATAGTGTGCCATCAGCAGCATCAAATGATTCTGTGGATTGAAGGTTATAAGTCCACTGGAAGACGTTAGCAGTAAATTGAGCGTCTTGACCAATTGAATTCAATCCAATAGTTACCAAACCAGAGGTATATCCAATACCTTTGTTAAGGATTTCAATTCCTGTAACTCTACCAGCATTTTCACCATCAGTGTCAATTGTTGCTCTTGCAACAGCACCAAAACCATCACCTTGAATAGTTACTTCAGGTGCTGTGGTGTATCCACTACCAGCTGCAATGATTGCAATAGAAATAATTCTACCGTTGTTTACAATTGCCTGAGCAACAGCACCAGATCCAGAGCTTAGAGTAACTGTTGGATTAGAAGTATATGAAGATCCACCACTACCGATAGTTACAGTCTTAATACCACCTCTAACTGACGCAGTGCCTGTTGCACCTTGTCCACCACCGCCAACGATTGTAATTGTTGGTTGAGAAGTATATCCAGATCCGCCATTGTTAATTAGAATTCTGGAAACTACACCTTTAGTAATAATTGCAGTTGCCGAAGCACCAGATCCATTTCCACCAACAATAGAGACTAGAGGAGAGGAAGTATATCCAGATCCACCATTTGTAACTTCAATTGCAGTCAAAGATCCATCAACAGTTACTGTTGCAGTAGCGCCAGATCCGCCGCCACCACTAATTGTTAGAGTTGGTGGATTAGCAGCATCATAGTTACTACCCGCATTATCAATTGTGAGAGAAGTTACAGCACCAAAAGTTTTCTTTTTAGTAGACTTATAAGACAATACAGAGACACCATTGATCCAAGTACCAATAGGACCAGGAATAGTGTCATTTTTTGTAGAAATCGTTTCTGTTGTGAAGGGGAAACGATTTAGTTTTCTCTGGTTACCAGGCAAAAACGCAGATCCAGTGAAAGGACCAATCTCATAGTTTGGAATGCCAGTAGAGGCAACATAAACATATTGAGTATTAAAGAAAGAGTTTTGGACGTTAGTCGTATAAGGACTAATGGCCGCGGCAATAGCATTTGACTGAGACTTACCTTTGTTAAGGTCAACCGAAATTAGAATGTTGCCTTGAGGGACAACTGCAGCAGGTTGTAGCAACTGATATTGGAATACAGTGCTAGAGTCTCTAGAAGTAACCAGGAAGGTGCCATTATAGACAATGGGGTTAGCACCATAGACAGTCACCTGATCGCCCACTAGAAGACCGTGTGGACTGCTTGTGGTGACTGTTGCAGACTGATTATTGATACCACCAAAAGTAATGCTAGAAACTTCTAGAAGTTTCTTAACGTTATACAACCAAGTGGTTAGTTGAGGATCAGTAGAAGTGCCACCAAGTTTAGAAACTGTTAGTTTGTCTCCAGGTAGGTAGTATGATCCAGTGTCAGTTAGAGTGGTTTGTTGAGCATCAACAATACCAACAACATTCATGACAACTTCTTGTGCTGTGCCACGATTGAGGTAAATAACAAAGTTTGATCTTACTTCAGTAGCAGAGTCCCAAATTTGTGCTGTTGTGCTTGCAGCACCTCTGGTACATTCAATAAACTGGTTAAGAGACTTCTCTTTATATTCAACAATCTCACTATTACCAACTACAAATTGTCCGTTTCTTTCGGGCCAACCAATTGTAGAGTCAACTGTAATAATATCATTTGCTTCAGTTAGAGGCTCTGCAAGTTTGGTCTTGTAAGGGACAACAAAATTACCAATGATTGTCTCTTCAGACAAAACCAATTCATAAATTACTTCATCAGAAGTATTGATAGAAATAAAGTTTTCTACCAGAGCACTAGCAGCTTTGATATTTGGATCAGCAATATCCGCAATTTGCTCAACCAAAGAATCGGTAATATCAGCAGGATCACCAGATACTAGAGTAGCACGAAGTACTGTGTTGATTTCCCATGTTGCTGAAGAAGGTTTAATGATCTGATCTTTGGGATAAGATACACTTACCGTTTCTCCATAGAGAAGCTTGAATAGATAAGCAACGCTTAACGATGTGCCCTTAGTTGAATAAAACTGCTTGACACTCTTAATCGCATTTCTAACATCAATCGACTCATAGTCGAGTGCAGGAATATCGGGGAAAAACTGAGTAACGTATTTGTCAAGAAGTCTTTTTACAAATACAGCATCTAGGCAAGTAATTGATGTATCTGTTGTGTGAGTGGCTGCAAGAGTGTTATTTGAAAATACAGCATCACCAGTTTCAGTATATTCTGTAATGGCACTTGCAGCTCTTGCACAACCTTCAAAACGACACTGCTCATAGTCGGATCCTGATGTCAATACATCAAAACCAGTGATTTCATTAAGACCTACTTCTACAGATGCTTTTGCCTGTGGAGGTGCTTGAATGATGATTGTAGGAGGATTATCTGCACTATATCCACTACCAAAGTTAGTGATATTGATATCAGTAATTTGACCGTTAAAAATCGACGCAGTTGCAGTTGCACCAGATCCACCAATGTAGACACCAGACGTATCTACCCTATCATCAACAATATAAACAGATGGAATATCTACATAACCACTGCCACCACTTAGCAACTCAATATCAATAACGCGACCATTACCATCAACCGAAGTTTCTAAAATTTGTGCTCCCGTAGGATCAACAACTTTAACTCTGGGAACATTTACATAACCTTGACCAGCATTAAGCATGGTGATGGATGTAAGTTTTCCATCAGTCAGATTTGCTCTAAACGATGCTTTAATTGGGTTAGTGCCAGTTGGTTCGTCAACGTAAATTACAGGAGCGGTGGTATATCCCTGACCCTGATTTGTAATAGTTGGAGCTGCAGCAATAGATCCATTGCTGAGAGTTACAGCAGCCAATTCTGCACCGCCAGGTTGCTTAAAAGTAACTCTAGGAGTAAATGTATACCCACTACCAGAAGAAGTCGTTTCTAGACCCGTTACGACGCCGTTGGTGACGGTTGCTTTGATAACTGCAACGGTGGATCCAGTTTTTGTTGGTACTTCAATTTCTACCGTAGGTGGATTGGTATCACTGTAACCTCTACCACCTTCCAGAAGAGTTGTATTTTTAATACCATTTACCAGAGGTTTGATTGCAGCTGCAGATCCAACATCTGATTTTACGGTAACTTTAGGTGGATATTCAAATCTGTATGAATTACCACCATTAGAAACTTCAACACTAGTAATTTGACCTGACGCATTAACACGAGAAAAACCGACAGCATCACTACCAAAAGACGGAATCGGTGCCTCAATTGAAAATAGATCAAGTCTTCTACCTGTAATTGGCGTAAATCCAATAAAGGTGATTGTATTGCCATTAAAAGCAAAATCAACTTTGGGCTCTAGAATTTGCCCGTCATAAATTGCAATTACATATTCATCAACAATAGGAGAATATGCGTTAGAATTTCTAGTAACTTGGAAAGATACCTTTCCTTCACCAAATGCACCAGAAATATTATCTAGCGCATAGATGGTATTCTCGATAAAACCACTCTGATAAGTGATTTGAGTATCTGCAGCGTTATCAGAAGTTAGTTTTGCCCTAGGAGCACCAGTTTGAAAAATAATATTTGTGTTTTCAACGGTATAATCAACACCAGGAATCTGATATTCACCATACACCTTGACAATCAAGTGATATGCTGAAGGTGGAGAAACAGGTACATCCTGTAGTGTTAGGGGGAAAGAGGTTGTAGTGCCGTCAAATAGATCTAGAGGATTAGCAAGAGTAGTCCACTTCTGTTTTACTTGCTCATAGGAAATACCAGGAGACAGACCAATACTAGGAGACTGTATTGCCTTCTCATAGTAAATTACTTCATCGTCAATCAGAATCGTGCCATTCTCAGTCAAAAACTTATCAATGTTTTCTGCAAAAATTGTAGTTGCAGAGGTAGAAACATCAGCAGTAAGTTTTGTTGACCCGCCAAGAATTCCAACGTCTAACTTGTCAATGTTTAGATAGTTTAAAAACTCATTGACAATGTTTTGACCATATCCAGTTTTTTCTTGCGATTTATAGTAATATTCAATAAATTTATTGAATAAGGGACTAAAATCGTTGATGAACTGAGGTGTCTGAGCATTAACGGATTGAGAAACCTTGTTTATAGACATCTATCAGAAGCACGTTTGATTTGCCAGGTCGCCAGGTAGTGTGATATCAGGAATATCGATAGTACTAGGTACTGTGTTAAAGTCCATTGGCGTAAGACTATTTATTGGGATATTGGAAGGTAATTCCGTGCCAATAGGGGTAACTGAGATAGTTGGAGTGATGATTTCAATCGTCGAATTTGGAGACGAAACATCAATCGTAGAATTATTGGAAGGAATTAACAAAACTGGAATTCTGAGATCTCCTAGATCTTCAATTGCTTCTGGAGAAGTATCTACATCGTTAGCAGTAGAATTTGCATCCAAATCAGCACCTGCTCCACCTCCTAGATTATTTCCACCAGCACCGACGACTGCAACGGGTCCAAAACAAACTTCACCAGTTGTGTAATCAACTGTGCCTGCCTTTTCGTTTGTATAAACCTTTCTATTACCACTATTGTAGTATGTGCGGAGATTTCCATACCCATCATCTTCAAAATATTGATCTACACCAGGCAATTCCAAAAGTCTAAAGTTTCCAGATCTTAAAATAGGTGCTTTGGGGCAAGAAGAATCTTGATCATCACCAGATCCACTATCATATAGGGGTTGTCCTACAGTAATGCAATAAGTGTTTGTTTCTGGTGCAGTTGGAGCGATATATTTCAATAGAGAGACTTGAGTGCTCGAATCTGTGATACATCTGTCAGAATTAACAATCGCTCTTTCAAAGTTACCAAGACTAAATGATTGTCCGAAGTTATTGATGCCAGAAGTTGATGCCCAATCTTCTGCAGCTGTTTGTGCTTTTGTGCCAATTGCGCTAACCGCTCTGCCCGAGCAAGCAGGGTCATATTGAAGAAATACTTTGGGATAGACATACATTGTGTCCGCATCCACGATAACCGACTCAATCGATGCCATAGAATATGATCTCAATTGCGTAGAAAGAGATTTTTTAGTCGCATCATTGAGTTTGGATCCCGTTTTTGTTTTAATTGCAATGTATACTTTTCCGTAAACGGGAGGGTTTAATTCATCACCACCGTATGCAACAACAGTTTTTGCGTTGTCATAGAGTTTTTTGGTGATTACTTCATAATCTTGTGAAGTAACTGCTCTATATTGTGCGGAATAAAATCTTGGAGCAAGATATTTGATGGACTCCAAAGATTCGGCAGCACTACCAAAATTCGACTTTTCCGCAACTTCAAAAGCTACGTTTGCAGAATTGTAGTTAGCGGCATTGCTATCTACAAATCTACCGACAAAACTAAACTTGTTAACGCCGTTTGCTTCAGCACCTTTAGTTACAAGGTAACTCAAATCAATAACTTCACCATCTCCCAACTCTCTACCAATAACACCATCGCCAAATTGGACCTCATAGCGCATATCCTCGCCTTCAGTGAGGAAATAAACGCGGTCAGTAGCAGTTACAGTGGTTACATTGTCTACAAGGTTATAGACATCTGATGTAGTAGAAGATGCATTAGCTTTAACTCTCACCGATAGAGTTGTAACATCCGCTTCCGACGTAGGAATGGTGAAGACTTGTTTGATAAACTTGTTTACTGTATAAGAGTAGTTGACAATACTACCCTCATAAACTTTTACGCACTTAAACGTTGCTTGACCTGTTGTCTGATTTACAGTTTGTGTAATCGGTTCTAGGACATTCCAAACGTAATTACCACCAGTCGCTACAGGACCCGATTGCAGCGTAACACTATTGGGATAAACATCGTTGTTTAAAGCAGTCTGCACCGTTATGTGCAGATAAGCATAAGATGCCTTAATTGATGTTGGAGTGTAATTTAACAGTTTCGCCTGTTTGACAACGTTGTCTCTGACTGTTGCACTATCCAAAAACGCCTCATTCATCGACATATTTGCCGTGAATGCGGTGTAGTAAGTGTTATAAGCGAGAATGTCAATCAAATATGACAAAGAGGATCCCTCAAAGTCATAATCTGTAAACTCATCGCGAGTTCTTAGATATGCTTTGATTGACGATTTAATATCATCAAAATCCAGTGCTGTTAAATTCTTGGGTTGCATTGGTTAGGGTCTCTGTAATACGAAGTCTATACTTTCGACAAGTGGCATACCAACAATCTTATATTGAAGGTTTACATCAATAGCATTGTTTTCATAATCAGGTTGACAAATCACTTGAGACACTTGTACGCGTTTCTCATAATTACTAAGTGTATTTAGAATCTCATTCTTAATAGAGTCGATCGTAAATGGGTCCAGAGGCTCGAAAAGTAGCTGACTAATTCTAGATCCGTAGTTTGGATTGAAAAATTTCTCTCCAGGCACAGTCAAAATCAAATTTTTTACTGATTGCTTAATCGCTTCCTCATTGGATACAGCGTTTACATCCAAAGTGAAGGGATTGCGCGTGAATCCGATCGCAACGTCCTTAAATGCTCTAGAACGATTGCGACCGAAGTCTGCGCCAGTAATTGATTTTAGTGCCATCTTTC
>CEON01002613.1_pt1 | contig 27422 bp, 17 predicted proteins | sample 530291 | NCBI WGS metagenome assembly CEON01 (sample SAMEA2619888, study PRJEB7988) | marine metagenome | biome: marine biome (ENVO:00000447); feature: surface water layer (ENVO:00002042); material: "saline water (ENVO:00002010), including plankton (ENVO:xxxxxxxx)" | depth 5 m
AACAATCCTTTCTTGTCTTTATCAAGACTCAGTGATCTCTGAGACTCTAAGACAGCAGGATCATTTGCTTTATATTCGATTGTATATCCTTCTTTCCCTGCTGTAATCTTATAAGAAGTATATGGACCGTGTGGGATATTAATAGTAGGAACCTCTACAACTTGCGGTTCAGGTGTTCGTTTCAGTAGATGTCCAAGAACGCCAACATGGGCAATTCCTATCACTGATCCTAAAACAATTCCCGCAATTTTTAGAGATTTCATTTTAATTCACCTCAACTGTTTCCTTCTATAGCGTCTAATCTATCCGACAATGAACCGATTAAAAGTTGTTGCTCTTGCACTGCAGCAATGAGTACACCAATTAAACCATTGTAATTCACTGTTAAGTGAGCTCCGCTATCGTTTACCAGTTCTGGTAATACCCTCTCAACATTTTGAGCAGTAACTCCATATGATTTGGCGTTTGTATCTTTCCATACGAAAGATACTCCATTGATTCTATCGAGTGTTGCGATAGCATCTTTGATCTTGGTAATATTCGACTTCATCGACTCATCAGAAGCCGAATTGAAGTTATCAGCAGTCACATCTCCAGTAACATCAAGTCTGCTTACTGGCACAGTGGATCCGACACCAACTCTGTTATTAGAGGTGCTAACAAAGATATTATTTTCAGTAACTAAGTTTGCAACTTCTCTAGTTTTGTTCATTTATCTAGATTAACCTGTAGTACTATTTAGATTGTTAATTTGTTGCTGAAGATCTTTAACAGCTTCAACGAGAACACCAACTAAACCGCTGTAGTTTAGTGTCTTTTGTCCGTCTACATTATCAACCAATTCTGGATAAACTTGCTCAACATCTTGAGCAATAACACCAATAGAAGGTCTTCCATTATCCTTCCAATCAAATTTGACGCCATTAATAAGTTTTACCGCATCGATGGCATCATCAATGATATTTACATTTTTCTTCAGTGCAGCATCCGAAGTTGTATTAAAGTTTGTTGCAGTAACAGTATTAGTTGCTGCGTTATATCCAAAAGCGGTTGCTTCTGTTCTGACATTTGGAGAAACATTTCCAGTTCCACTAACGAACAGTGGGAAGAATGTTCCACTAGTTACAGATGTAACTCCTGTGAGTGCTCCAAGACCATCGGTTCCTTGGACACCAGTTAATCCTTGGAGACCTGTGATTCCCTGAGTTCCAGTTAAACCTTGGAGACCTGTGATTCCCTGAAGACCTGTGATTCCTTGTAAACCTACGGTTCCTTGAATTCCAGTTAAACCTTGAATTCCAGTTGTTCCTTGAGTACCTTGAATCGAAGGTCCCTGTACACCTTGTAATCCTTGTGTTCCTGTGGTTCCTTGTGGACCTGTGATGTTACCAACATCATCCCAAGAGCTACCGTTCCAAGTATATAAGTGACCAGTGTCGGTAGTGATGTAACCGTCTCCTGTGTTTCCACTATAGGAATCTGGATATCCTGGAAGATTAGTTTCAGTAGAAACACTACCAAGAATAGTAACACCACGACCACTGTTACCTTGAATTCCCTGTGTTCCTTGTAAACCTGTGGTTCCCTGTGTTCCAGTAGTTCCTTGAGTTCCTGTTGTGCCCTGAGCACCAGTGGTTCCTTGGATGCCAGTTGTTCCTTGGATACCTTGTGCAGCGAAAGCACCATCAGTTCCCTGAGCACCATCAGTTCCCTGAATACCAAGATTACCTTGAATACCAGTTGTTCCTTGAACCCCCTGCAGACCTCTTAATGCATTACCAAAGTCAAATTTGACGAGATCAAGTACGTCTCCAGCATTAGCAGCATCGTTGAGTACAATGTTAGTTGCACTTGTTCCGACATATTCAGAGTCAGATAATCTAACTCCATTCAGATAAACATCAATAGCTCCTGCCACATATGTTCCAGCAAAAGAAGTTTGACCTTCATTTGCGGAGAATGTGATAGTTGATTTACTTGTTTGAGCAACGTCAGGTGTTAATCCCTGAATACCTTGGAGACCTTGGATACCTTGTGCAGCAAAAGCACCATTAAGACCCTGAGTACCTGTTGTTCCTTGAGTTCCTGTTGCACCCTGAGTGCCTGTAGAACCCTGTACACCAGCACCAGTAGCACCTTGGAGACCAAGATTACCTTGGATACCAGTGGTTCCCTGAACGCCCTGTAATGCCTCTCCTTGAATACCTTGGATACCCAAGTTACCCTGGATACCTGTTTGACCCTGAGTACCAGTGGTTCCCTGAATGCCTTGTGTTCCTTGTGCTCCTGTGGTTCCTTGTGGACCTGTAATGTTACCAACATCATCCCAAGCACTACCATTCCAAGTATTTAAGTGACCATTATCCAGGGTGATGTATCCATCACCAACATTTCCACTATAGGAATCTGGATATCCTGGAAGATCATCATCAGTAGCAACACTACCAAGAATAGTAACACCACGACCACTTGCTCCTTGAACACCTAAAGTTCCTTGTGGACCTTGAATACCCTGTGCTGCATATTCTCCATCAAGACCCTGAATACCTTGGATACCAAGATCACCCTGAATACCAGTTGTTCCTTGAATACCTTGTAAACCTCTCAGAGCATTACCAAAGTCAAACTTGACGAGATCAAGTACGTCTCCAGCATTGGCGGCATCATTTAAGACAATGTTAGTCGCACTTGTTCCTACGTATTCTGATTCAGATAATCTGACACCGTTTAAGAATACGTCTATTGCACCAGCAACATAAGTTCCTGCAAAAGAAGTCTGACCTTCGTTTGCGGAGAATGTAATTGTTGTTTTACTTGTTTGGGCAACATCGGGAGTTAAACCTTGAATACCCTGAAGACCTTGAATACCTTGAGCAGCGAAAGCACCGTCAAGACCCTGGGTACCAGTGGTTCCCTGAAGACCTTGAAGTCCTCTAGTTCCTTGAATACCAGTTAAACCTTGGATTCCAGTTGTTCCTTGAATTCCTTGAGTTCCCTGAGCACCAGTAGTTCCTTGGATACCAAGATCGCCCTGGATACCAGTCGTTCCCTGTGGTCCTTGAAGACCCTGAACTCCTTGTAATCCTTGAAGACCTTGTACGCCCTGAATACCTCTAAAAGCATTACCAAAGTCAAATTTGACCAGATCTAAAACGTCGCCTACATTAGCGGCATCATTAAGAACAATATTGGTTCCACTTGTTCCTACAAACTCCGATTCTGATAATCTAACGCCGTTTAGATAAACATCAATCGCTTCTGGAACGTATGTTGCTCCAAAAGATACTTGACCTTCAGTAGCAGAAAAAGTAATTGTATTTTTTTCTGTTTGTGCTACATCAGGTTCTCTACCCTGGATACCTTGAGTTCCTTGGATACCCTGTGCAGCAAAAGCACCAGCGATTCCTTGAGTACCAAAAGTTCCTTGAGTACCAGTTAAACCTTGAGTTCCTGTTGTGCCCTGAGCACCAGTAGTTCCTTGAGTACCACTGACTCCACTTGTACCTTGAGTTCCAGTGGTTCCTTGAGGACCAACGATTTGACCAACGTTATCAAAACTAGATCCATTATAAACGTGAAGATCGCCTGTTCCTGTTACAACATAAGCGTCTCCAGTGGATCCACTATAGGGATTTGGAAGATCACCAACCGTAGCAACGTTTCCTACAATATTCAGACCTCTACCAGTGATACCTTGGATACCAGTATCTCCTTGGATACCTGTTGTTCCTTGAGATCCTTGAGCACCAGTGGTTCCCTGAATACCAGTCGCGTAGTTTAGACCACTCCAACTGGTAGTACCAATACCAATTTTAAATCTCTGAGTGTCTAGTTCTACGCCGAGTTCACCTTCAGCGAGAATGGGATCAGCAGAAGTCCATGCAGAGGCATTACCTCTTCTTATCTGAATTCGTGTTGCCATTTAAATTTCTCCCCCTTCAATAGCCTCGATACCGCCGTAATTTGAGTCAGGCAATCCTCCATCAAGATTACCCTGTAATTCAACCCTAACAGTGGTAATTCCGCTAGGCGATGATGTAACAGTTTGAATACCAGTTCCAGTAAAATTTATGGTACTAGAACCAGCACCTATATTTGTTCCATCTTTCTGTATGATCACGGAACTGATTCCAGTTCCACCACCTCCACCACCAGCTATGCTGATATCGACGGTAGTTCCGCTAACAGAGAAAGTATTTCCAGCACCAATAAAATTGAGTGTTGTGATTCCATATCCAAGGACCGTGCCCCCAGACTGAATTCCAACACCAACACCACCACCAATAAATTGACTAGCAGTTATTACGCCAGAAACGTTGATGTCACCCTCTACATCTAGTTTAGATGTGGGGATTGTGCTACCAACACCAACATTTCCAGCAGTAAAATATGCATTGTATGCGTCGGTTCCTGTTCCGACCGACCATGCATTTACAGCGAAAACTGTTGTGCCTATGCCTGCATTTTTAGAGGCATAGAGTTTTCCATCATTAGTATTTAAAGCTAGTTCTCCCAGGGGGAGCTGATCCGCCGTAGGCTGTTTGCCCGGTATGGCAGACCGTTTTATCCTAATATTCGGATCGGCCATTCAATTTGGTGTGGTATTTACCGTAAAAAAACCGATATTTATCGGTATATTTTATTTAGGATAATTGAATTATGTTGTTTTTCTGGATCTACTTGGTGTTTTCGTTTGCTGTTCTCCCTTCTCTCTCAAATCCCTAAGTGTTTGCAATTCAAAAGACATGTGCTCTATTTCAGTCTTTAATGCAGTAATAGTAGATTTTTGTGCTTGTATTTGTGATTCTAATACAATATTGGCATTAAAAAGTTCAAATGCTTTTTGCTGATATGTTGCAATAACAGACTTATATTCTTCTTCAGACATAAAAAAGGGGGAAGGATAACCTTCCCCTATTTAGAAATTATGTTTTATCTTCCTAGAACGAACCACCGTCGATGGTTATATTTTGAAGTGTCCTTACTCCTCCAGAACAATCAACCAATTGAGATTGTCCTGCACAATCATTAATCCAAATAGAACCTACCTCAATCGCAGCATAATTAGAGACGGTAACTTGCGGACTATCATTATCAGTTCCTCCACCATCGGTTACTTGCGATCCGAACTTGAATCTTGCATCACCATGTTCCCAAATAACACCAGACTTCTTAGCGCCTGAGGAATTATAATTGAAGAGAACGCCAAGATCCCAAGTTGTTGCGGATGAAGGAGCAGAACCATCTACCTGACCCAACTCAATTGTTCTGTCTTCGACAGTCATCGAAGAAGAATTTACTTGAGTAGTAGAACCATTTACAAACAGATTTCCTGTGACAGTTAGGTTCTGAGCAGCAACGAAATTGCCACTCGAATCAATCGTAGCAGCAGTGGTGCCGTTACTGTGAGCGATCGTTGGTGTTTTTACGCTCGCAGCACTTACAGCAGATCCGACTACTACGGATGATGCTGTCAGCTCTCCACTGTCAGCCTTGAATGTCAGGTTTGTTCCCGATTTAGGAGCAAGATTTCCTGTTGCGTCTGTTACGAATAATGGGAAACAAGTAGTATCCGAAGATTCATCAGCAACCGTTACGTTCGTTGCAGTTGTCGCAGTTGTCGCACTTGTCGCGGATGTTGCAGTATCAGCGTTACCAGTTAAAGCACCAACAAAGGTAGTTGCAGTTACAACACCAGTAATATGAGCACCATAATCAGCAATGGTTACTGCTGTTCCAACATTCAGTTTTGTAGTTACTGTTGCTATTCCCGAGACACTTACGTTATCTAAGAATCTTGCAGGTGTAGCAGTTTGAATGTTGTCAGTTGAAGCAACACCAGTTAAACCTGAACCATCTCCAGAGAAACTAGTTGCTGTGATTACTCCAGTTGCATGAATGCCATAATCAGCAATCGTTACTGCAGAACCAACAACAATTTGACTTGCGGTTGCGTCTCCAAGAACAGGTGTTACTAATGTTGGAGTGTTTGCAAATACAAGAGCACCAGTACCAGTCTCATCTGTTACTGCTCCTGCTAAGTTGGCAGAAGAAGGAGTTGCTAAGAATGTAGAAACATTCGCACCGAGACCAGTGACATTTGAAAGTGCTAAACCACCATCAAAAGTAGTGGCGGTTACAATTCCAGTCGATTTAATATTTACTGCATCTACAGAACCAGTAAAATCAGTATCACCTGCAATTGTGACTGTATCTGCAATTGAATCACCTATAGTTGTGATTCCAGATACATTCAGGTTTCTTGTTCTGATATCAGCGCCAATAGAAGCACCACCAGTAACTTCAAGTCCAGCAACGTAAAGTGATCCCGCAACTGTACCAACACCAGCAATATTTAAGTTTCTCCAGGCTTTTCCACTTCCTAAATCATACTCGTTTGTTGTATTTGGAATTAAACTGGATACAAATTCACCTGCAACATTAATATCATCTGTATCAGCATCACCAAGATTGATTGTTCCACCCCTGAATGTGGCAACACCAACAAACTCAGAATATCCTTGTACGTTTAGATTTCCACCAATCGTTAAATTCTTATCAATTCCTACGCCACCATCAATCAGTAACGCACCTGTATTTGAATCACCTAAGGTATTCTCAGTAGTATTAGAAACAGTAGTAATACCAGTTATTTTGGCATTAGTAGTTTCTAAACTTGTACTGGTCAGATTTGTTACTGTTCCAGTAGCAATGGTAGCAATACCAGTTACTTTTGAATTAGTAGTTTCTAAACTTGTACTGGTCAGATTTGTGATCGTGCCAGTTACAGTTTCTAAAGTAGCAATGGTAGCAATGCCAGTTACTTCTGCATTAGCAAAAGTAGATACTCCAGTGGCATTTATGTCTGCAATACTAAGTTGCCTAGAACTTAATACCTCAGTTTCATTTATTTTGTAGACTTTTCCAGATGCTAAATCTAGATTTTCACTAGATTTGAGACTGTCACTGCTAAAGTCATATACAAATGTCTTACGAACATTTGCGGAACCAATTCCAATACCAGCACCATCTAGAGTCTCTGCAGAACCTACTGTTGTTGCAATACCAACATTAAAGTCCGCAAGTTCGATCGCAGTAGAATTGACAATAAACTGTGTGCCATCTACAAACAGATCACCTTTAACTCTAACGGCACCTGTGTTATCGCCAACTGCAGATGGATCAATAACGATCTCAGATGGACCACTAATAGTGTCACTAGAGACTCTGATAGCAGATCCTTCTGCTCCAGTATGGAAAGCAGTTGCAGTTACAACACCAGAGATATTTGCAGTGGTGCCAACCAAGTTTGTGACTGTTCCCAGTCCACTAACATTGACATTTGCAAAGTTGGAATCTCCACCCGAAGAAACAACTCCCTTAGTGCCAGCGTATCTTGCTCCACTAATATAAACACTCTTTCCTGTGAAACTTACTCCATCGGGGAGATTAGTTCCAATAAAGTGAAGTGTACCTGCCTGGTAATCAAAGAACCATTCATCATTGTTTCCAGAACCAGTTGCAAATAGTTGTGTTCCACTTGCAGCAGCGTTAGAAGCATCGCTAGAAGTATGGACGTATACCTTAACTAAGTATGTCGCTCCAATTTCGGGAGGAATCCAATCAATTTGTCCAGTTTTCCAGGTTCTATTTGAAGCAGATGTAGCATCTACAGTAGTTTCAATAGGAGCAGTTGTAGGATATACAGTAACTATACTGGTGCTACTTGCAGGCATAGTAGCTGGAACGGATCCAGACTGTGCCCAAATATTCTCTCCTCTAATTAAAAGCGGACTAGCGATAGATTCGTTAGGTGCTTTCTTGTTTGCGTTCGTGTCGGTTTTGGCGCGACCATATCCCAGTTTCTTCCAGAGATAGTCTACCTTTTGTGCGTCAGATATTGCCATCTCAAGAAGCCTCCCCTATGCTAAGTGCTGTGACTGATTGCCCAGACGCCAATGCAATTCGGACAAGAACTACATTATCTTGAGCATTACTCATATTCTCTTCACCGAGAGTCATTGTATATCCACCACTTAGAGCAGTTGACGCTTGTATTCGATCCCCGCTAGTGAAAGCACAACCATCACTTCCATTACCTCCAGTGCCAGATCCAGGTGTACCTGCTCCAGCGTAAGTGGTATCTGCTCTCAACCAACCGTTTAATCCACTAGTAGCATCGATGTTCGTGCCTGGTGCTGCAATGAAGAGACCAGTGATTCCTGCCGATGTTATGTTGATATCAAAACTAGCAACGTTCGTTCTTCTGAATGCAAAGGTGAAGTATTGAGTTCCCGATCTAGAAGAAAGATCTGGTCCTACAGGCAGATAACCTGAAGAATAATCTGTCTCATCATGTTTGATGGTACCGAGTCTCAAAACTGCCTCAGTTGAAGTGGAAATTCCTGGATCAGCTGATTCAGAGTAAACGTTATTTGTGTAGTAATTTGTTGTGGTTGTAAATCCTGGAGTGTTTGTTGTCTCTCCAGAGAAATCAAAGATTCTCACGCCATCGTCATCGTAAGTTGCACCAAGAGCATCAGCAGCAGCAATAGCGATTTCGGAAATTCCCGATTGTGCTGCAGTATGAACTTGAATGTTTGTTGCAATATCACTGGAGTAATTACCAACTCCATTTACGTTTCTTGCACGAACTTTGATCCGATCGACTGTCCGTACACTGCTGCTTGTGATTGGAATTGTTAAACTTCCAATAGCGTATGCAGATGAAGTTCCAGTGTTCGCCTTTGGAGTTCCACTATTCAACATTGTTGTGGAACCATCAATATTGGCATAAGTGAAATCAGAACTGGTGATTGCAGAACTAGAAGTGGATTCTTGATTTGTTCCGCTATCGACCTCTACGATGTTGGATTGGTTTGTATAAGTTTGACCAACCAAGTCATCGATAGTTACACCAGCAAGGGTTAGATTTGGTGAACCAGAATTATAATATGGAATACCAGAAACATATCTGAATGTTCCTGCAGTATTTTGGGTTAATGTAGCACTACCGACATTAGTAGTTGGATTCGCTGTGAGATCGTCTTTAACAAACTCTACTGTATTTGTGTCTCCAGTTTCACTATGCGATAGTTGCATACTGTTAGCACCAACACTCAAACCAGAGACCGCTTTAGAAACTCTAGCTTTGAATCCTTTATAAAGACCAGGATAGTAAATGCTGTTTGCGAAAGAAGTTGATGAACCTCCAGAATCAAGGAGTTGATAGTCGCTTTCTGAATCAACTACCAGACTTGTGTAAGTTCCGCTCTGATCTCCACTTGCAAGTGTTACATTTCCATCTCCAGAACCGTTGACATTTGCAGTTAAGGTTCCAGAATCGCCGTTATATGCGAAAGAAGAAATTGGACCTGCAACCGCAGTTCCAGTAGTTACACGATTTACATCGTCTCCTGCAGCAATAGTCGATCCTCCAGTATTGTCTGTAAATCCATGAGCGAGTTTAGGACTTGTTCCAGTACTAGAAACGTTGGAAAGAGTTTTGCTGCTTAAACCATCTGGAGCAGTAGGAGCATCATCATAAACTTTGAGAGTTACTGTTCCGCTAGCAGGAATTACTGCGGGATCAGCGGTCGCATGAGTGTTTAAAGTAAGTGTTAAAGTATCTCTACCTGTTCCACTATTAGTTCCTTGCGCCCATGTATGCTGCAATCTATCTGCACTAGTGCTAGCGCCGCCACCAACAGTGTTACTTGCGACGAAACTGACATCAGAACCATCGCCCCAGTTGACTGTATATGTTGCACCAGAACCAACCTGAGTTGCATTCGTAGTGTTATTATCCAAGAAGAGTGATTGACCCTCTACAACATACAGATCGTTTCCAGAAAGAGCACTTCCTCCACTAGACGCTCTATAAAGAGCAAAGGAAACAGATGGGTCACCAGTGTAGACTAAAACAAAATTAGATTTTGTTGATGACTGAGAACTTCCAGCACCAGTACCAGAAGAGTTTTTCGCAGTAACAGTAATATTGAAAGTTCCGCCGTCTGGTTCGGTATAAGTATGTGATGGTGTTGAGTCTGATGTATTATATGTTACATCGCCATCACCCCAATCAATATCATATCGATTGGCATTTCCAGAACTGGTGATTGTTAATGTAGGAGTTAGAGGAGATCCTCCAGTTGTGCTTACACCACTAAAATCAACATTAGTAACAGCAGTGTTTTTAATGATGTTTAGTGCAAGTTCATTCAGATCATCAATACTATTGACAATCTTAGTACTTCCAGTAAAGTGCGTGAGTGCTCCATCAGTAAGACTTCCGTCTGTGGGACTTCCTAAAGTCAATTCGCCGCCTGCACCCTCAAAAGAAGTTGCAGTTACAACTCCAGTTGCATGTACCCCGTAATCGGCAATTGTTACCGCTGATCCAACCTCTACACTGTCGGATATTTCTACAGCACTAACAAATGTGGTGATGCCTGCGAAAAGTGCCTCTCCAGAAACACTGATAGCAGAACCAACCGTAACACTTTTGTTAACTCCAAGACCACCATCAACTTGAAGAGCACCCGTGTCTGGATCTCCTAAGGTTACTTCTTGAGTTGAAGTAAAAGTAGTGATTGAAGTGAAGTCTACCGAAGAAGAAGACCAGGTTAAATTTCCTGCTCCATCGTTCGTTAAAACTGTTGATGCATCGCCTTGTGTACCAGGCAATACATAAACTACGTTCCCTGCTAGAGAATCTGGGGACTTTAGGGTTATATAATTGGTACCATTATCGGTACCTTCTACTAAATTTACTCCGCTTCCTGTTGTAGCGGTATCTTTCGTCCAATATCTATGAGAACCAACAAACTTATTAGTTGCTAGTGCGGAAGATAGACCGACATAAAGATCGTAACTATCAGTAGTAAAACCCGGTTCACCAACCTGCAATCCAGGAAGATTCGATAAAATGCCCCTCTTAAATTGAATTACGGGTGCCGGCATCGCGTCTTAACCTTATTATATTTTAAGCTGTAGTTATTTATATATTCTTAGAATGAACCAGCATCCAAATCGATCTTATCATCGAGATCTCCATCCAGTTGATCGATGAACTCGCTAGGCAGACTTTCGTCAGCAACAGCTTTGCTGAATACCATGTCTGGATCGACTGCTTTGTATTTTCCAGTTGCAGAGTCATACATCAGAACGTATCCGTCCTGTTGTCCTGTAGTGTCAATATCGCTTATGTCTGAGATGTTAGCCACTTCTGTTTGTGCAAGTTGTGTGGTTACTTTGAATTGGTTGTCCTCTTTTAGGCGAGTGGTATAAGTTGGACCAGTTGCAAGAGTTACTTTAAATTCCATCTTTTTATATAGAAACGGTGTCAGATACTAATGCCATTCCCTCAAATACTTTTGTTTTCTTTTCTGTGCTGGTATGTTGAATGACAACATCATAATAATTTCTTCCCGATGATAAATCAGAAGTATCAGTATCACTCATTTCTATTTTTATTTCACCCGTGGATGCAGTAATAGTTGTCGAAAAGGTTTTAGCAGTTCCAGCATTAGGATGTTTCCTAATCTTTGCTGTAGCACTATAACTCGCCAGATTGAAAGCAGATCCATCTGAAGAATTAATTGTAAAAGTCGATTCGAAATCAGTGCCCTTTTCAATTCTTATATTTACTGCGGCAACGGACATTTTACCTTTTTATATTCGTACTATTATTTAGTATCCTCTTCCTGTTGGTTATTCTTTAGTAGTTTTGTCAACTCTGCGGTTGATCCAACAAATAGAGCATTTGTAACGTTTGTTGGTCCTTTTTGTTTTGTATCTTCTTCCACATCTTTCAATTTTTTCTGCAGATCCATTAACTTGTCGGTGGTATCTGCAACATTTTTGATCAACTGAGCCGCAACTTCATATGCTCTCGGTTGTTCCGTTTCTGCTGCCAACTCCAAGATACCGTTGATAGCATCTTGTCCCTTTTCTATTAAGGAATATAATTGATTTCGGGTATACTTATAATCTTTTTTTATCTCTGGTGTTTTCTCAGATTCTTCAATCGATTCCTCATTAATAACTTCAACAGGAGTAGTTTCCACCTCTGGAACTATAGGATCTTCTTTCATTCCAAATGATTCGTTTAATTTGTCAAATTTCTTAGTCATTTTCATACTACACTCCCACTAAAACCAAAGTCATCTCCAAAGGGTATCAAATCATTATCGGCAGCAGTAATCGATTTGACACTATCTCCTTTCAAGTGAGATTTAATTGCCGATCCATCGACTCCTCTATCCACTGTAAGATTATTTCCACTTACAAGTCTTACATATACTTCTTCTTGGTTGATATCCAAATAAGTATCTTTTTCAATTCCAGTTGCATCATCTACTGTGATCATACTGTCAGTGGTTTTAACATCATCCGACAAAGATGTAAGAACATTTCCAGTGTAATTCCTGACTGCCCTTACAGATTGAGTATATGTAAGTTCTCTTGTTTGACTTGGATCCCCAGCACCAATAGCAATAGTAGCTCTCTTGATGACATCCTTGGATACATCTGGAATAGGTCCAAACAGGTATGTTTTAGCACTAAACCTTAACGTATAAGTTAAAACTCTCCTTGTCGTATAATCACCCTCATAATCATCAATCATAGTGATATTTTCCAAAATAATTGGAATATCTTTCTTCTCTTGTATATCTGATGCTAACTCTACGGTCAGATTAAATTGTGGTTGAAAATATGGTAAAATTTGCTCTACTATCTGCAATGCATCGTCATTCAACTTTGACATGATAGACAATTCAAATTGCATTGTGTAAGGAACTGGCATATATGCCTTTCTAGTCTTAGTTCCGTCACCTGAGTCTTTTTGTAGAAATCTTTGTGTTGTTGTTACTTTTCTGGATGGATCATAAGTAACTCCAGTAAATTCAAATGACATCCTTGGCAATGTCATTGCAACTGGACTATCCAAATCCCCCTGTTGATTAATTCTTGCCAAAAACTTTTGTGTTGGACCATAGGCAAGAGGAACTTTAATGACGCTGCTCACATCACCATTAGAATCCGTTTTTTGGATTTCTATATTATTGAAAAGTGTTCCGAAAGCAATGATAGTCTTTCGAAAAATCTCGTTATAAAAGTATTCAAACATTTTGCCAAGGTCTAATAAGTACTATTTAACAGTTTAGGGGACTCCAAATGGATTTCCTTCTGTAAAATCGATAATTTCGTCTGCAGCCGATTCAATTTCAGAGTTAGAAGCAAATCCATCGTCTCTTGGGAATTCATTAACACTCTTCAATCTGTAACTTGCGGAAGAAGCGGATCCAACTATGGTTTCTCCATATGTAAATGATCCATCTACGGCATAAACATCTAATACCGATGTTGGTTTGTTCCAATTCTTAACTCTTGCTGTAGTTCCTGATGTTTGACCAGTAACAAGTTCATTAAGTTCGAATGTTCCAGATGAAGTCGATCCTGCACCCGCAATTGTAATTGTTGGTGCTATTGTATATCCAGCACCAGCATTAGTGAGATAAATCGATTCTACATTTCCAGTAGAATTGATTACAGCGGTAGCAGCAGCGGTGGTTCCACTTCCAGGAGAGGAGAATGTAACAGTCGGCACTGTGGTATAACCACTTCCGCCAGAAGTAATGGTTACAAATCCAACTGCTCCAGATGTGGTTATTCCTGTCGTAGCTGCAAATCCAGTTCCGTCACCTTTAACTGCAACTAAAGGAGCGACTGTATATCCGAATCCTGGATTGATAAGACCAATTTGTTGAACAGATCTATCTTTTGGATCTACATTTTTATTACATACAACTATTCCACCAATCATGATCGCTGTTCCAATACCAGTTCCGCCATATTCGGGAGAAGAGGAGAATCCAACTTGAGGAGCATATGAATATCCTCCACCACGATTGCTAATATAAACGGCACTGATAGCACCATTAACAAGACCAGTGTATACAGTAGCAGTGGAAGCAACACCGACCATATTCAAGGTCAGCATACTTCCATAAACACCAAGAGGAGTTACTCCATCTGCACTTGTGCTTCCTACGAGTTCATCATCAATAGTATCAATTCCAGTATCAATAACTTCATCTTCGAGTCTGAAGAGTTCGCATCTTAGAGTGTAGACATATGTGGATTGTAACTGATGGAATGGTTTTTCATGCTCCACATATTTTATCTCAAACAATCTTCCGCCCAATGGGAAATAAATCAAATCTCCCTCTGATGGTCTCTCTGGAAGACGATTTTGAGAATTTTGTTGTGCTAATGGTTTTATGTAGAGTTCATATCTTTCTCTTGAAATAGTCAGTGTTATCTCTTGCTGAGACTGTATTCCAAATTTAGAAAGAATAACAGAATTATCGGCATATCCATCTACATTTTCTAGATATGCTTCTATTGGATATGCTTCTTTGAAGGAAGATTCGATTAACTCTTCAATCACCGTGTTTGTGGTGATAAATTGTCGAGGCATATAATGAACCTCAACACCATACATCCTCAACTGCTCATTAATGAGGTCTTGGACTAAACTTTGCTCTGTTTTCGAACCTTGTTGAAAAAATGGATTTAGCATACTACTATCCGATCATATCCATTGGTGGAAGTTCATAAGTATTGGACATTCTCTCCATAATCTCTTCCAATTCTTTTTGAGCATCATCATATATTTGTCTACCATTCAATTCTATTCCACCAGGAAGTTTAACTCCTTGGAATTTGATTAAATTTTGTCCCCACTGTTTTTTAATTAAAGATGTCAAATATAACTTGAGGAAAGAATCGTTCCAAACTCTAGAATAATCATTTGGATTCAATGTACTATATGCGTCAATAACGATATAGTCATCTACACTAGCGCCTGCCCAATCAATATCCAAATATAGTCTGTCTTGTCTCTTATTAAATCTTATCTGCTTTTCTGTATTGAGTAAAAAGTCAATATCCTCTAGATATGACTTCACCATAGAATACGAAAGAAGTTCTGTGCTTCCCCAGTAGTAAATATCATTCAAGAACAGTTGATATTTGATACTGAACATGTTATTGGTGATAGTATTACTACCATCAAACTTAAAAATCTTATTTACGCCAATTATATTTGGAGGAACTTGCAGATAATTGCTATTTTCCTCAAAAGTAAATGTAGTTGCAGAACTATCTCCTGCAATAGTGGTAGATGCAGTGGTGGTTGCGATTCCTACCGCAGTGTTGGACCCACCTCTACTTCTACCTCTATCGATATCTGATTGAGTGATTTTGTACTTGTAATATGTCTGATAGACGCCATCAAAATGTCTTTCTTGGAAAAATTGTATAGCATCATCTACAAGATCATCAATCTGCTCATCGGCAACATTGATTTCTAAAACTGGAGCACCCAGTTTTCTCTTGCAATATTCGATCAGGGTTGCTCTAGTCGTAGGCTGTGCCATTTATTCAACACTTTTTGAGTATTTATGGTCGATCCTATATTACAGAAATCGTTTCTTGCTGTTTATAGTATAATTTTGCAAAAGACTTTGCAATGTCCTTTAGCATCTCAGGATCATCACACTTATCTATATCAGTTGCAATCTTTTGATATGCAAACTGCTTTGAGAGACTTTTTATTTCAATTTCATTTGGATTCATTGATTAACTCCTTTAATAGTGATTTGATATCGTTGATATCATCCTTGATTCTATCAAGATCATCTTCCATGTTCTGTATCTTATCAATCTCTTTGGATTTGATCTGTTTCCTCTTCTTGTATTCATTATAATCCTTCATATTATCATTGATGATAGCATTTGTTTGAGGGTCTCTCTTTAAATTTGAGTGACCCTCAACCTTAATATAATCCATAGTTATCAAGCAAGGGCAATTACTCGTAAGTTTTTGAATCTTGGCGGATACGCTTGATTTGTTGAAGACAATACGAGTTTGATTCTGTATAATCTAAAGTCTGGCAAGTTATTTACTTCAAATTGATATTCCTTATATTCAAGGTCCTCTGGAGTAAATCCTAAGGATGATGATTTATTTACAAACTGATAAGGAGATCCATCATTTAAAGCTGGATCAATAACATTGCCAATTCCGTTCACATTGTTCCATCCTGGGAAAGGAGTGAATACAGGTTCAAACTTTTCTTCATTTGAAACTGCATAGAAAGCACGAATATCACTGAAAACGTTGACATGAGCATCTAAAATAATCTTAATAGAAGATGCTGGAGTCTCAAGTCTGTTTTCTTTAGAAAGATATTGGAACGAGTTTGGATCTTCGTCGATGGTATTTACTCTTGGATCATTAGCATAATCCGTTATAGGAGCATTGATTCTATTTGTTGTCAGAATCGCATTACATCTTTGCAGGTCTATTACAGGACTGATTCTTGAATCGGTAGTTCCAAGAAGAACTCTCATATTGAAAGATTTGTTATTTGGAAGAGTTGTCAAGAATTCATTTTCATTTGCCTCGGAACAAATGAGTCTCTGACTATCAAGATAATTTGTTTGATTGAGCAATACACTTTCAAATCCCTTATCGATAAATGTTCTTTCAGATCCATCAATACTCTGACCTGTAACTGTTCTTATCTGAGCGTTCAGAGAAGTTCCTCTTACAGTCGAATTTTGAATCATTGGAGAAATAAGTTCATAAGCAATGTTTTGTGTTGCTTTTGCTGATCTTCCGCCTGCAGACTTTTGTTCTCCAAGATATAACTTAGGATGACTTGTTCCTACAGTTCTGTCCGTACCATTGGTGGACATATCAAGATCAATGTAATAAGAATCAAACTCAAGGTTAGAAGATGATACATAATGCGGTTTATTGATTCTTCTGAGAGAAACACCACCAAGTTCATACTTGTAAACAGGAGTTCCTACAGGATAATTTTTGCTGTTTCCTGAAATTGCTCTAACAATTCCTCCACCAATTTGATTAGATGATGTGCTGGTATAAGAAATAACCTCATCACCAATAATCACATAACCTTTATTGGTCGTTCCAACACCAACATTCTCAAACAATCCAAAATCAGATGCTGTTTCTACTGAAATTGGATCAGTAGAATCTATAGAATATGGAGCTGTCAACTTGGTTGGAATTATATCTGATTGTGCATCGGAAATAATGACCTTATTTCCTTCAAAGTTCATTCCATGATTTTTGTGATTTACCTTGAACGATAATCCAGTATTTTCGACTGTAACGAGATTTGCCTCTACGCCACCTTCACTATCAGCATTAAGATCTACAGTGACTAAACTATTGTTGAGGTATTGAATAGTTGAACCTGCTCCAGTTTTGAAATCTCCCTGTACATTTTCGAGAATCAGTTCAGTTGTGCTTGCAATAGAAACAATAGAAAGTCTCAGATTAGAACCTGATGGTGTGTTTCCAAGGGAAGATACACCAACTACATCACCAGCAACATATCCATTTCCACCATTTACGATAGTTGCACTTTGAATAATTCCACCAGATACTTGAATATCTGCTGTTGCGTTAATTCCGTTTCCGGTGATAGATGTTAATGCGACTCCAGTGAAAGTAAAGTTTCCACCATCAGCAGCAGAAGGAGTGTAACCTATACCTGGATTAATTACCTGGAGTGAACCAGTACAAATTCCTGCTCCACCAACATACTTACCAGTTGCATTCGAATTCTTCTGTGAGATAGTATTTCCAAATGTTAGACTGGTATCCAGGACTGCAGAAGTTATTCCAAGTCTAATTCTTCTAGACTCTAAAGAAAGTGGGTTTGGAGTTAGAGGAGCAACTTGTCCATTTCCAACAGAAAGAGTTGGGTTGAAGAAATCAATTGTTCCACTTTCCACAAATTCAGCTCTGTAGAGATTGAATTTGAGATCTTCCCACTGCGAAGGTTCCCAAACAGCAGCGTTTTGTGATTTGAATAGGGATCCCAAGTAAGGTTGCTGTGCAACGAATTCTTGGCTAATCAAATCATTTTCACCAACTCTGGAGATGAATACGCTATATTTTGCTGAATCAGATCTTACTACAAGAGCGTATTCTGTTTGACCGTCCAGATAAACTGGAGCTGGGAATGTAAACGTTGTTGGAACCGATCCATCACTGGAAACATTGATATTAGCGGGATCCAAGTAAACTTCAGACAGAGGAACAATAGTTTGAGTCGGAGTTCCAAGTTTAGTGGTTCTGAGTTGAATACCGACAGGAATGTCTGCATCGTCCTTGGTTCTAAAGTAAAGATCTACTTTTGATAAGTGTATTCCAGTTTCATCCTCAACAAAGAAAGTTTGTGCAAGAGGATCATAATAACCAATAACGACTTGTCTTTGTGTTTGAGAAAGAATTTGAGAATCTACGACAACTGTTCCTGTGGTTCTTCTTACGTCTTCTGTTTGAGATGTCTCAATAGTTTCAATTCTAGCATTTCTGACAGAAACAATGTTTTCCTGAACAGTTTCTAAGGTTCCAGAAGATTCGAATGTTTCAACTGCATGAGTAGTTGCCAAATCTCTGTTATTGGCACTGTCACTACTGAGTTCAAAAGTCTTCGAACCAGTTTCAAAACGAGGGAATCCGATAACATCTCCATCTGGAATGAAGAAACTTCCCTGCACATTTGCAGCAATATCACTAATCAATCTTGTATTTGATATTACTGCTTGAGCACCGCTAGTTTCTCCTTTTAATATCATTCCAGATTCAGCAAATCCGTAATAATCTCCATCAACTTGATTAGACAGCGAATATGTGTCTACATTGAGAAGAGACGATGTTGCCGAATATGTCGTAGGCATTGCCTCATCATTATACGGATTAATCGGATAAACTACTGTTGGAGCATTAAATTCTCCTTCTCTATGATTTGGAGTACACAATCTAAACTTAATATATGGTTTAGACTTGACTTGATCTTCACCGAGACCTGTCGCTCTGACAGTTCCAACAACATTTTCTCCTGTCTGGAAAGCGCCAGAAAGCATTTCAATTTCAAGAAGTTTTGGAGTAACAAACTTAGTTACATCAACTCCGTCAAAGAAAGCATAAACTCTTGTCTTTGGTTTGAATCTCTTTCCGTCAATGGTAATGTTTCTTGATCTCATGCTTGTGATCAAGTCTTTGCTTACGACTCTATCACCAACAGAGGTATTATCCCATTGCTCCACAAACTGTTGTTGTGTGCCTGTTCTGGTCTTAAATCCAGTATCAATGGTTTCTTGAATTTGTTGTCTAACAACTTGAGTGGTTCTTGTTCCATATGCAGCAATTCTATTGCCTCCACCCAAGTTTCCTCTCCATTCTCCACCAAAAGATCTGGTTACAGTTCTTTCGCCACCAATAACTTGTCTTCCTGTCCAGAAAGTTTCCCAAGAATTCCAAACAACTGGAGCAAGACCAGTTTGAGGATCAATTCCAAGATTTTCTACTGCGTTTTCCAGAACTTCATTATAATTTCCTTGAGCTTCAATGATCTTGGCATCGATTCTCTTTTGATCAACCCAAACATCAGAAGAAGGAGTTAATGCAATAGTTCCTTCCCAGAAGTTAAGGATAAATGGAGTTACACTTTCAGATTTAGTAGCATATGGTTGACTTAACCACTCAACTTCGGTGTAGTCAAGAGTTACAATATCTTCTCCTCTTCTAATGTTAATTCCAGTAGGTTGCTTAAATCTTAAATCCTCAGAAGGCAATTTCGTTGGATATGGTTGAAGATCGATTGATGTAGTGTAATGAGATGGTCTTACCTCTCTTGCACTATAGTCAATTGAGTTTTTAATTTGTCTAGTAGTATCTTGTGGTTGTAATGTTGAGAAATTATCTACAAAGAATCCAGACTTAAACCTATTCAGTCCCTCATCATCGGAAATGAACATATTATTGGTGTCGGTTTCCAATAAAGAAAGGGTAGTATAGTATTCGAGACTTCTAATTCTATCTTCAAGTCTCTTGATATCTCTCATAGTATATCTCTTATACTGTAAGAAATTAAATGATACGTTTCTTACATCGTAGAGATACGGAGGTATTTTTGCCTGACAAATTTCAATAGATTCATCAACACCTACAGGCATTTCTGGTTTATCTGAAGGAATTCCATACTTAACTTGGAATTTTCCATCTTTAGATAAGAAAATTCTATCAATTCTGCCAAGATAGTAAGAATAATCTAATGTAATCGCTTCATCTGAAGCAAGTACGTTTGCAGCACTGTTTCCAGTAGCTCCAAATGTTCTTCCATGGAATTCTAAAGGAGATCTTGATCCTTCAGAAACCGTATAATCAGAAACTTTTGGTCTAATATCAATAATATCAGTATTTCTGGAGTTTCCAATAAACTGAATATCATCAGTGTAATCAAATTCTTTATAAGAATTTGCTGTTACAAAATCTCCTTCATCGGAAGACTCAAAGAACCCGTTTGTGTAGTAAACTTTAAGTTTTCTTGTTGGAGCAGAATACTTTTCTGATCTAACGATAGAACTATGTCCTAAAATAGTGCCAGTTTGACCATTTTTGAAAGTATATTCAGCAGAAATATTAGAACTTGAAGCAGATAAATTTGTAACTACTGATTGAATATCAGTTTCCGCAAAAATTACGGTTTCTCCTTCAGTAAATCCAACTTCATTCAAACTTATGAAAGAAATAGTCAAATCGTCTATTCTTTCTGCAACCATTCCAACAGCACCACTAGTCTGTCCGACAAACTCTTCTCCGATGATTAAATCAGAGGTTTTGCTGCTTGGACCAGAAATGGTTGTCAATGTCATTTGAGGTGCAGATGGATCTGAAGATCCAAATGATTCATAAACTCCGAGAACATCGGTAACATCACCAACATTCAACGAAATTTCCTTATCTTGAACTCTTGTTCCATATGGATAATTTCCATATGTCAATCCATCATCAAGAGAGGTATTTCCTACGCCAGAAGCAGAATTATTTGAATATGAGACTACAAAAGATCCTACTCTATTTTTTCTCTTTACCTTTTCCTTTACTTTTGTTTTTGTGAGGGTAGCTACTAAAGTTGCTCCAGAGTTAGCACCGCTTAAGTTATAAATCTGAAGTTCCTTCGCATCAGAACTAAATTCAAATTTATCAGCAGTGAGAACTTCGTATGTTCCATCAGATCTGAAAAGTGTGTATCTTTCCTCGTCAAAAGGCAAGAACTTAAGATCTTCACCAGCATCGACGACTGTTGATAATTTTTTGGTAGAATCAATTACAAGGTTAGTATAAGTTTTTCTAACTGTTATATTGGTCTTATCAATAGAAATGTTAGAAATGTTATTCTTAGCAAGTCTGGTATAGAGAGTATTATCAGAAGAATCCCCTAATTTTGTTGTGAGATATGTTAAATCTGTTACTTGAAGAGTAGAACTTGGAAGTTTACTGGATGTAATTCCTGTTACTGTAGTGACTCCTGCAATTACTACATGAGTAGTTCCTACACTAACAACTCTAGCGATAATTGGATCTGGAACAGATGTATCAGTAAATCTTACAAGATTATTGACTGATATTGTTCCTGGGAAAAATTCGCTTGATGAACGAATTGAACTAAACCCTGTTGGTACGTCAATTGCACTAATAGTAGCAATTCCAATTGTCGATGTAGGTGTTTGTATAACATCTGCAGTGAAAGAATTTGCTGCTCCAACTACACCATAAACAGACTTAACGTCTGACATTCCATATGAGGTTACTGAAGTTGCTACTCTAGTATTTGAAATTCCATCGAAGGAGAAGGTTTCATTTACGAGGAAATCTCCAGATGTTTGATATACTGTTAGAGCAGTTCCAGCAGCAACAGAACTGTTTAAAAATGCCGTAGCACCACTCTTATTTCCTTTTACGAAAGTTGGAACCGACAGAGTAATCGGTTCATTTAAATTAATTTCAGTTACAGTTTGAACGTCGAATAAGGAAATATCCCATCTGTTTAGATTTGTATTTTCACTTTCATATGTTCCAGATTCTAATTTAAAGTCATATACTCTTGCTAATCCAATCTCTTTTCCTCCAGGAGTAGTGGATCCAAGACCAACTCTTTCACTCCTTAAACTCAAAACATAAGTATTTCCCACACCAATGGTAGGAGATCCAAATACTCTATTGAGAACAAGAGTAGAACCAGTATTGTAAATTATTGATTGATTCTCTAAAGTCTTGGTAGTTCTTGTTTTTGGAAAATCAATAAAGGTTGAAGCAATAGTCTTTATATCAAATCCCTTAACTACTGCTGCACCTGGGGAAATTTGATATGTTGCAAGGTCAGGTGATGGGACTCCTCCGTTTGCGGTGAGTTGTCCTTCCTCATAGATTCCACCATTTCCTTGCAGATCATTTAAAGTTTCTTTTGCTGATACTAAAAATTGATCAATAACATAATCTCCAGTTCCTTGGTGAATTCTTCTGGAAATTTCATCTCCAACTCTGTTGGAAAGTTCTGTTTTCTCTTGGGATCTTAAAACACCATCTTGAATGGTGACTAATTCTACGAAATTTGCGTCATCTGTATCGTCTAATGGTTTTTTGAAGAGAGATACAGTAATCCTAAGTCTATCTGCGCCAGGGGAGGAGTAGTTATTAAATCCCTGAGAATTATCGTTTAATGTATCATCTTCATCAGCATTTACAATCTCTTCATTGACATACAGACCAACTCTGTAAGAAGGATTGTTTGTATATTGATCAAGAACAAGTGTTTCATCTCTAACAGAAACAAATCTTCCTCTTATGAAATATACTCCTTCCGATATTGAAAAGGAAGAACCAGTGCAATTTGCTCCATTGGAAATTGTAGTTGCAAATGTTTCTCCAGGTTCAATTACAGGAGTAGCGAGAGATCCAGAAATAATTGTGTCGCTTGCAAATAGATCTTCTCCATCACGGAAAAACTGAGAAGAATTATCAGTGGTACTTGAACCGAGATAATTTACGTATAAAGTAGCATTAGAAGTTTCCGATTCATCTGAAAATAAGAATCCAGAAACGGTTGCTGTTACTCCAGAACTTTTACCTGTGATTTTGAGTCCAATCAGTTCTGTGAGATATGCATCTACAGGAATTCCATTTGAAATATTGTCAATTTTTATCGCATAATAAGACTTATTATATGCAAAATGACCTGGGATTACTTTAGCGCCTTCTTTGTAAAAAGATTGTCCAAATTGTTCAATCTGATTCTGAAGAATAGATTGAAGGGTTGTCAGTTCTCTTGCTTGAACGGGATAACCTGGTTTAAAAAGTACCTTGTAATATTCCTTTCCCGAATCAAAATCGTCGAAGTATGGTGATACGTTAAGGTTAATTTCTTGTGGCATGACTTTTTAGAACTGCAAAATGATCTTGATATCTTCTTTTTGACTAGACGACCTTGTAATGGCAGGTCGATTATCAACATATAATATGTCTCCAGAGTATTTTTTAACTTCTGGATTGGACACACCAGAGACAAAAGATTGACCCAAGTAATAGGTTTTATTATTTATTACGGTCGAAATACCCGTAAAGTTTGTACTAATGGATAAAGTAGTAGATCCTCCGTTAATGTTTAAAGATCCTCCCGAAGATGGAGAAGCAGTAAACCTGAACATGTCATATCCATATTGAGGATTGCTTTGTGCAGTTCCTACTGTATTAAATCCTGCAACAGTTCTATCTTGCCAATACTTAAGAACACCAGTTACTTGATCGTAACTAACAACTCTTCCAGCAGCAGTTTCTCCTGTTCCAATTGTTTGAGTAATATAAGAATCCGCTGTAAATGTAGCTGTGCTGTATCCAATTCCAGTGAGTCTAACAGCATAAACAGCACTAGCTTTATCTGATGTTAAAACTTGAGAGGAATTAAAGACTCTTGGGTTCTTTACAAGACCCAATCTTGCAATTTGATTTCCTGTGACAAAATCGGGATTTTCATTGTCATTCTCAATTCTAGAATAGAGAAGAACGTTGCTTGCTCCCAATTCTCTGTAGATATTTGCACCGTGTCCACCTTGAGGTGAAACTATAATGTTGAATAGTGGTTTAGTTGTCGAAACTGGAACATTACCAGCATCTAAATCAATGTTTCCAAAAGTGTATCCACTTCCTTGGTTGGAAATTGTAACCGATTCTACTTGCTGGTCATTGTTAATAACCAATGTGCATTCTGCACCAGCACCATCTCCCTTAATAGGAACTCTAGTATAGATTTGGTTCGCTGTTCCTACGCCAGCACCTCTGTTGGTAATTGTTACGATCTTAATCGAACCATCAACAGCATTATCTCTCACTGGAGCTACATCTGCATTTGTCTCCCAGTCTTGAGGGACTGGCATATATGCTGTAGAGTCAAATTTTACAATTTCAGATGGTTTGATTGTGTAAAGATACTTCCAAATATAACCATCACCACTATTTCCTGCTGCTCTTGGTTCTAAATCAGTAAATCTTGGTTCATCGAGAGAAGGTCTTCCTGATGGGTTTTCTGGACTAGTTCCATTTTGAAGACAAATATAAACCCTATAATCACTGTTTAAGACATAGAAAGGAGTCGAATAAAGATTCGATGCACCAGAAACCTTAGCAGTATTAGTTCTGCTATAGTCATGGCGATACATCTCATATTTGGTACCAGAAGACCAAAATCTCTTAGTAACTACTTGTCTGATATCAGATTCATTAACTTTTTTCAGAGCAATCATATTATCCCAATATGCATTCTCCTCATCAAAGTTATCCTTTGGTGAAGGGGGACTTACGTCCCAATCACTTTTATAGTCACTTGGATTGGGAAGTCCAATCCAGGTATAGTAACTGTCTGTTCCGGTTGTTACTCCAGAAACAAAATTACCAGCATTTAAAATTCTTATCTGATCAGTGATTATTGCAGCCATTTTGCAAATTTTTTAGTTATTTATTGGGGATTACAGATTGGTAATCTGAACGGACAGATAACCAGTATCAACAGCAGAATCATCACTCTGTTTGTTGACCGAAATATCTACGTGTTCAGTTGATCTAGCGATGCCGACATATGAAGCATATCCTTGATCTGCTGCCTGTGACAGGACCAAATAATCAAGATTACTAATATATGAAGTTGCAAAACTTACACGATAATTTCCACTAGATTGTTGAGAAACTGTGCAACCAGGACTTCCTTTCCAACTTGGACTTGCTCCTAAGGCAATTACTCCGCGTTTGTTTCCAGGTGGAGTATATGAACTTGTAAGTGTTCCTGTTGTTTCAAGAGCAGTGGTAGAAGGAGTAAATGTAGTGGTTGTACTAATTCCTACCGAAGTGTATCTTGCTACAGTAGAAATTCTAAGATCATCAAAGAAAGCATCTACGGTAGCAGTATTATTAAAAGTGCGACTTTCTATGGTATCCGATTCAATTCCTCCAATGTACAATCCAGCTCCATTTGGGCTTGTTATGTCATTATCAGTAACAGAACCACTAACTCCGCTAGTTCGTGTGGTTTCAACACCATTTAAGTAAAGGTGTATGCTACCATCACTAGATTCTCTAGTAAGTGCCACATGATTCCATTCTTCGACCCAATCAGTACCAAAGGTACTATTGGCAGTTACTTCTAAAGTTAGTTCACCACCAGCTTCATTAGACCACATCCAATATATATTATTATTAAGAGGCACTAAACCAAATGTCCAGTTATTAGCGGTACCAGATTTACGAATTTGTGATACAAGACTTACGTTTTGACCGGGTGTTGCATCAAAGTATATCCAAAATTCTATTGTCCATGGACCAGAAAAGTCATATTCGGATCTATATGCATAGGATAAACCAGCACCAGCAGATCCATTATTTCTATATGATTTCGTTCCTATTTTGACAGGACTGGATACGTTAGTAGCACCAGCTCCCGTTAGAATTGGATGAACTTCAAATTTAGAATCAAAGAAGTTTGTATCATAAGTGGATCTTAAGATAACATTGTCCCAACTGGTATCCGCAGTTTGAGTAGTGCTAACACCTGTAGAAAGAACAAACTCTCTCCAATCAGATCCATCATAATAAAATGGAACTCCACCAATTTGTTTAATTTCTCCAGTTGTTCCAATAGTTCCAGAAACAGTTGCATTATTAGTTGCTAAAGTTACGCCACCTTCAATAGAAGTGGTTCCTCCAATAGAAACATTACCAGTGAAGGTTCCTGTCCCCATGGTAATTGCAATACCAGTGACATAATCAGTGCTACCAACAGAAACTCCAGTCAGGGCAGTACCAGATCCAACAAAACTAACTCCAGTTACAATTCCAACATTCAAATCTGGAGTTCCAGTAAGACCTGTAGCATTACCTTCTAATGTAGTTGCTGTAATAATTCCAGAACTTCCATCAATCTTGACATTTGCCCCAATTGTTATATCATTGGGTCTAATAATTGCTTTTCCTGCTCCAGGATCGGCAGATTGATCAGCATCAGTAGAATTGGTAACGAATAGTGCTTTTGATGGATTGAACCATCTTATACCCCATCCAGCACCAGTAATATAAAGTGGTTTATTTGAACCACCAGATCCATCCACAAAAGGAACTAACCATGAAGTATTAGTTACTGAGTTAGTGGTGGTTGTGCTGATGAATACTTGCGAAGCGCCACCAGTCACATCACCAGTCAAATCTCCAACAAAAGAAGTTGCAGTGACAACACCAGAAACTTTAGCGTCTCCAGAAACGGTCAATGCAGACTCAGGACCAGTGCTTCCAATTCCAACGTTAGAAACTGTATTAATTCCTACGTCTGTGGTTCTCCAAACGGAATCTAATGCGCTTGCAGATGCAGTTGCATTGATGGTGACTTTACCTGTTGTAGCGGAAAGGGAAACATTGCTTCCCGCAACAAGTTCATTGACTACATTAGAAGTTAATGTAGCCCCATCTCCAAGGAGAGTATATAATTCATCAAAATTAGAATTTATTTTTAGAGCACCCGCTAGTAAACTATCACCATTGCCATCATTTGGACTAGATCCTGTGCCTATTCCTTGTACTGCCATTATCGCAAAAGATTTTAAAAGTATTTAGGATTAATTGATGTAGTTCTTGTATTTCAAGTATTTTTCTCTTGTAACCAGAGAAGAAGTATTGATTCCGATAACTCCGTTATCGTTGTAGGCACTGAATTCGTTTGTAGAAGTTCTTCCTTCAACAACAATTTTGCCCCAACTGTATCTTCCGAAGAATGCCGAATCCAAGACATTACCACTAAAATCAAGTGAAGATACATTTCCTTGATTATCAAAGGAATATAATGTGCTATCAAAAGTAACCGAAGTACTATCGAAAGTTGCGGCACTGGTGCTAATCGCGACTGGAGTAAAATCGATATTTCCACCAATAGAGGTGACACCCAATCCAATAGATCCAATTCCCGTAATATTTGTAAGACTGGAAGAACCAA
>CEON01060338.1_pt1 | contig 27317 bp, 30 predicted proteins | sample 530291 | NCBI WGS metagenome assembly CEON01 (sample SAMEA2619888, study PRJEB7988) | marine metagenome | biome: marine biome (ENVO:00000447); feature: surface water layer (ENVO:00002042); material: "saline water (ENVO:00002010), including plankton (ENVO:xxxxxxxx)" | depth 5 m
CGTGCATCTTTTTCACAATGAAAATTTATCCATGTTCTGGGTAGCTTTGTTAAACCAGAGCCATCGATTGTCAACTGATTATCAGCATCACCAATAGAAACACCTGCAGCACCTGGCATAAACTTAGGTCTTTCAGGTGCACCTTGTACTACACCAGTTGTAAATTCAAACTGATTAATTATTGCACTGTAGTAGCCATTCATAAACATAGAGCTTCTACACCAAGTACTAGTCTTTAAATCTGATGGGTCCATATTACCATTCAGCCAAGTTTTGATAGCATTGTTGTTTGCTTCTATTTCTGAGCCATCTATTGGTGTGCCTGTTGAAAAGTTATTTGGTACTGTTATTGCCATTATACACCTCTAAATATCATACATTCAAGTGATGCAGCTTCATATGTGACTGACATAGAAACACCAAACCTATTATTAACAGGGTCACATTCTACATCTTCTAGATATAATGCACCTTGTGTAGTTGTAGCATTCCATCTCCATACACCACTTGTATACAACTGAAAACCAAAAAGCGTTGTTGCTTGTGTTGCTTTCATTGTTATACCACCACTAATTGTATAAGGTCTTCTTACACCTGATGTGGCTATATTATCACCAGTTGCAGCAAAAACCATACCACTAGTTGTACCAGTATTACCTGCAGCCAATTGACACATATCAACTACAGAGCAATGGTCAAACTTAGCACCAGCCATAAGTACTGCATTTGCCAAACCAACACTTTCATTTGGTGGGTCTAGTACTGTAGCATAATATAAATTGGCATCATCAAGTGTTTCAAAGTCACCATCATCTAATGTATTATCTGTCACATTTGCTTTTGGATAAATTAAATAACACCATTCACCTATACCACTACCATCAGTAGCTGTATCACTTCTTGCTGCTGTAGTAATTAAATCTGAAGCATGCATATTAAGTGTAGCCACATTACCTGAAGTGTTTGTATTACTTCTAGGTTTCCATACTTTTACTTGCCACGTCAAACGAATGACATCACCAGCCTGTAAACTAACACCATTTGTACCATCACCAATTATCATCTTTGTACCTTGTCCTGGTACTGTACTAGAAAAGCCACCACTGTTGTGATTAATTGGACTTTCTCTTGTACTATCATCAGATAGATTACCATAGTTTGTTGCAGCTGGTATTGGTGTTGCACCTAAGTCTGCTTCATATCCATTAAATTGTGATGCTTGTTCTATACAAATAACATTTGGTACTAGGTTTCTAGTATGGACACCTTCAGTTCTTACATTACCATCACCAATAGTACCACTAACAGTTTCTATATCTGTATATAAATCATTATAGTCTGATGCTTCTACTACTGGATTTTCTGGCCAGTTATTACTTGCTTGACTTATCTTTGGCATTAGTTTCTCCTGTTCATTGCAGTTAGTTGTCCACCCCAAAAGTAGAAAACAACGCTTTCATTACTATCACTTACCAGTTCTGGTAGTTTGTAATGTACTGTAATCTCTGCATTACCTGTAGCAACTGGAAATGTAGCAGTGCAGAAGACATTGTTCCATTGTTGGAAATGTGGTCCACTTTCATAAACAACATTACCATTATATCTAATTTGCCACTGTACATATTTAGGTGCTACATAGTCTGAGGTACCATTGTAGAATGAATAGTATTTAGGTATATAAGCTTTACAACGCCAATCTACTGTTAACATACCTTCATTAACTATATAAGGTCCTAATTCAGCATTCTCAGCTTTTATCCAACTACCTCCTTGTCTAAGATTAACACTGTCAGTATATCTTAGTCCAAGTATTTTATTACCTCTTTTGTTATTTACACCACCTGTAAATTTAAGGTCTTGTCCACAAAAGCCTTCATCAATAGCAATAGATTTTGTTTCTGCATATGCTGCTATGTTTTGGTCAAATATCATAGAGCCACTAACAAAACTTTCTGGTATGTTTTCTCTGTCTATTGAGTTGTTTATAACATCAATAAAATCATTAATGCTTATATCCAGTTCTCTACCATTCAATAACGTTTCATTCTCTATACTTTTTCTATTCCATCTATATGCCATTATTTTTTACCCCTGATAGTTTGTGCGCCAGTTGTACTGAATTCTACACTATAGCCAATAAAATGGAATTTGTTTGATGTGTTTATTTCAAAACCAAAAGAGCTACATTGCTTCATTGCAACTGGTATTCTGATTTGTGTTAATATCGGTTCTTGAGCAAATGACTTATCCCATTCAGCACCATAGTCTTTACCAGCAGTCGCTGTATAGTTTGGTTGGTCTATATGGTCTGCTCTTTCCAGTTTAACACTTTCTTGTTGGCTGTTTGCTGTACTATCTTCAACATGCCAGTCACCATCTCTATAGTAAGTTATATCAATATTTTGTTGTCCAGTTGTGTAGCCATACAGATAAACATAGTGTATTTGTTTTTTAATAGCACCATAACCAAAGTCATGCCATTGACTTCTAAAAAAGCTTTCTAGTGGTTCATTGTCTAGGATTTGTCTATCAGCACCTTCTGAAACATAACCAGCCTGTCTTGTAGCACTTACAACCATTAGACCATTACCAACTTCTGTGCCTTGAGGTACTGAATTATATTGTGATGCATTACCTTGTTGGTGTCCAAAGATTAAATTACCATCGTAGTCTATTGTACCACAAGCCATTGGCCATTTATCTCTGATAGATATACCACCATTTGCATGTACAACTATACCAATATTAATTTGATTATCACCATAGTCTGGTGCATTTACCCAATATTCTTTCTTTTCAGGCCAATAAACTGCCCATGCTTTCTTTAATCCGCTACGACTAAATGCTTCTACCATAAAGTCTACACCAAGAGATAGCTTGTCTAGTTTTAATTCTGAGCCACTAAAATTACCACGAATAGCATATATTCCATCTTCTGCTAGAAAGACCAAACCAAATGTTGGAGTATTACAAATTGTAGAATGAGCAACACAACCAACGCCTTGAATAAAGGGTGATATAACATATTGTCCAGCTGCATTCTGTCTGATAACTTCGATTGCTCTTTCTCTAAAAACAAACAGATTATTATAATAGCTGTACAAACCAGTGATATCTCCACCATCTCTACCTCCAACATCAAAATAATTTAATGCTGCATAACTATCTATTTGTAGTGCATTTGAATAATATATCTTACTTGGTTCTGATTTACCACCATCTACAAACAACCTGTTTTGAAAACCTGCTGAATATCTTGGATTGATTGCTGGAAAACTAATACTATCTGCATTGCCTGGAGCTGCTGCACCTAATTGGTCATCTTCTAAAAAGTCAACAACTATTTCTGTTTCATTGTCATATACTTGCATCAAGAAGAAAAAGTCGCTGCCATTGTTTCTGGTGCGGTATATTCTACGAGCTACTGTACCTGCAGGTCCTGTTGGTAAACCTAAATAGACACCAGTTCTAGATGTTGTATTAACACCGTCTTTTGCAAACTGTGTTGTTGTCCATGTCACACTGTCTGATGCCTGACTTATAGGACTTTCAGAGCCGTTTTCATTTACAAATGTACATTTATAAAAATATTTGTTGCTAAAGTCTTCTTCGTCAGAGCCAACACCTGGAAAGTTTTTACTAGTTGGTGATGCCAAACCTGATGCATTTGTCTTTAAATAGTCTTCACTACTAAAATAAAAATATCCACCAGCCCGTGCACTTGGATTTGATGCAGGACTTCTTACATCTGGTGGTGCTGCAGCGCCTCTCCAGCCTACATTTGTTAAATTATTACCACCTCTGTATTTGATAATATCGTTATTACCGTTAGAAATAATAACATAATTACCAACTGTTTCATAACAAGTCAAAGGGTCTGAAGATTGTGGTGCATCTCTACCACCTTGTATTTCATCACATGATTTTGTACTACCATTTACTTCAAACAAACTGTTTTCTTGTTCGAATAGTAGGTGTTGTTTAGCACCATTATGTGATGCCCAGTTAAAACAACTGTGTACTGGACCGTTTTCTGGATATGGTCCTATACCACCTACAACAAAAAGGTTTTCACCTGTAAAGTATTTTTCATAGCCAAAAAAGTTTTGCCAACCTTTTGTCTTATCATCATAAAACATATTGGACATAATCTGACATGAGCTACCAGGGGCTGGTGTCCCTTGATACATACCAGTTATTTGTCCAACTTCTGCCCTCTGCTTGCTTTGCATATATTCTCCTAATTTAAGCTTGTCAGTACAACATACGGTTTGTTATACTGTGGACCACCTTTATATGCACCTTTGATAAATGGACCTGCTGGAGTTGTCAAGTGTTTGGCTTCGATACGTCGTAGTTCCTTATCAGCTTTTTGTTGATAGTACTTACTTTGACTGAGGTTGTTAAACTTCATAAATAAATCCTCACACGCCCGATATACTAGGTACCTGTGTGTGTCTGATGGCATCCTTGGGGTATCAAAGTCTTGTGTCAAAGCGGCCACCTGCTGTACATATCGTACACGTATGGGTAAGCCTTTGTCACCATTGTCATCTCTATTTCCACCAGGTCTTGGATATAACCTGATACGCCAGCAACGACCTTCATTATCTTGTAATCTGCTAAGTGTCCTAAGTGTTTCCATGTTTGGATTGATGTTGGCATTAGGCCAATCAAAAGATGTATCATCATCTGCTATCTCTAAAAACTTCTCACCTGTACTAGATGTGGTAGTAAGTCCTGTATAGAATGATGCAACCTCTCTAAAAATCTCTTCAGCATATGTTCTACCAGATACTGTAACGTTTTTAATTCTAACAAATAGTCTTTTGTGTACACCTTTTTGGTTTGTTAATGTTGTATCTCTTGTATCAAACCGCAAGTTTGCATTACCTAGTGTGACTGTAAATGGTACTGCTTCTGATAGTGGTCCATCTATACCTCTAAAATTGTAGCAATATTTAAACTCATAGTCACCTGCAGGCCAGTTATTACCTGCTGTACCAAACTCAGATATTTGCAAATCATCAGCAAAAGCCGGTATATCTGCTACATCTAGTACTCTTTCAGGATATTGGTCATATGTGACCCAATCAGTTGGTGTACCTTCTAAGTCTAGTTTTAAATTTAATTCTTCATCTTTTCTTCTTGTCAACTGGTACATTGTTCTGTATCCAGTCTCACCATATTCTATAGGATTTCTAATATTGATTGCAATTGGAAATATACAGTCCTGAGGTAGTGGTAGATATCTTTGCATTATCTTTGCAGTGATTGTACTATTGTTAGCACTGTGCCATCCTGGCCATAGAAATGGTGTTGTTTGTGTTTTCTCTACTTTAGATAAATACACTTCAGTACCGTCAACATCATCGATAATAAATTCACCATTATCTCTTTCGTCTCCAGCACCACTAATTTGTACAATGCAACCTCTCATTCTTCTTGTTGCACCTGTAATAGCTATGTTTTTTGTACCACCAGTTGTTGATGTTGTTGATAGTCCAGTCACTGTTAAATCAGGTACTGTATATACATCTACTTCTGTTTGGTTAAATGACCAGTTTCTTAGCATTAAAAATTCTAAGTAGTGCTCATTAACGACCCTGTTTATTTCACTCTTGTAAGACGTTATGTTCGGGTCATAGTCTATAATAGAGCCAATCATTGTTCTTATTTGACTTAAATTCATATTGCCTCACTTAAATAAATGGCATACTTTATACCGGTATGCCAGCGGCTCTGCGATATTTTCAGGAGAATGGGGCTGTCAAGACCCCGGCAGAAATATCTTAGAATTGTTTAAGAATATAAACATCAGCTTGGTTAGCAGCAGCTTCTGTCACAATATAACCAAGTGCAGGAATTGTAGAGGTGTTAGCCAAAACATCTCCACGTCCAGCTGTTCCAGTACCGATAAAACGTTCCCCAACAGCAGCACCAGTTGCAATATTAGCATCTGCTTTAAAACCTTTAATGACAACAACGATACGTTCGTTTGCAGAAGCATCTTGGTCAGCAACCCCAATAGCAACAGCAGTTAGTCCTGCAGTCACATCGAGCTTTTTGACATATGACATCTTGTCACCATCACTGGTTTTACTGATATCCAAACATACTAGGTCTCCGTCAGAAATACTTTCGGAAGCAAAGAATGTTTCTGTTTCTCTTCTGTTAGAAGCTGTGACGGTATCTTCACCTACACCACTTTCATCAGAAGCAAACAGTTTTTGAATTAATGTATTTGTAGCCATGTTTCACCCCCTATTAAGCTTCGGCATCTACGAGTAGACCTTGTGAAGCCAAGTGTTCTGCATAGAGTTGTACTCGAGTATAAATCTTAGCACTTCTAGCACAGTAGCCTGAAATCATTTCAAAGTCTGACATTCTAAAGTTAGCATCGCTATCCATTGCAAGTCTGATATAATCAGTATTCAATGCATAAGCGGAAATTGTTTTAGGAGCACCAGCAGCTGGAAGGAATGGGTCAACATACATTTGAGCACCGTGGAATGCTAATGATAGTTTACCACCATCCAATGCGCTTTCATTAATGAAACGTTCATTGTTGAATAGTAGTCCTTTATATAATGAGTACATGTTTGGCGAGCAAAGAATAAGGTCTGGAGCACCAGCGCCTGGAGTTCTAAGTTGACAATCAATGTACAAGTCTGTAAGGTCTGTAATACCAGTACCAGCACCACCACCAAAGCCAGAAGCACTGTCTTTAATTTGGTTCTGATAATCGTTAGGAAAGTCTGATTTAAGAATTCCACCAACAGAATTGGTTTGTGACCCGAATGCATTTTCTTCTAAGAAACCAGTCTTATCAACACCGTTAAGTGTGTTAAGTTCTGAGAGTACTGTAGAAGTACCTGCAATGATTTGCTTCTCAAATTCACGTTGAAGAAGTCCCATAACAGATTTCATACGAGCTTCAGCAATACTGACGATAGCACGTTCACCTTTGTTAGATAGTTCTTCTTTTTCTGTAATTACAATTGGAGCAACAAAGTCACACCAGTTATAAGAAGCATTTCGCATAGCGTCTTGTACTGCAAGGTTTACAGGTTCATATCCGCTAGAAAGTTGTGTAATAGAGCTGTGCTCTGCAAGAATAAGTGGTACATCAAGTTTTTGTCCACCATCGTATAAATCAATGCGGCCCTTCTTCTTCATCTGGTCAAGAAGTGGTGTAGCCTTAAAAAGGTTATCTACTTCTTCTTCCAAAAGAATACGGAGGGTCGACGATAATACATCATTAGAAATAGCCATAATATTTTCCTCCAATATTTTTAATAGCTTTGTATTTTATTTTACCGATTGCACTAAGACTTGTTCCGTTAGGAGTGTCAAAGGTTATCCTGTTGTGTGCTATTACAGGGCCTGTTTTATAATAAATATATATATCTTTACTCATTTATTTAACACCTTTATTATTTTGTATCCATTGGTACAACTGATAACCTTTCAAACCTTTTGGAGGTTTGTTGGCTGTTTGAGTGTTGCCAGCGCTAACTTTATATCCATATTGACGTGCTGTCTCTCGGTGTGCCTTAAGTTCCTGTTCCAACTCTTGTTGTTTAGCAACTTGAGACTTACCTTTAACAATGTAATATGCTGATTGTAAGTCAAGCGACGGCTTTTGTTTGAGCAAAGATACTATATCTTGCTTATAATCTATGTAGTCTGGATGTTCAGAAGTCCATTGGTCTAGCTTCTGCTTTCGCTGTTGCAACTCATATTGTTGCTGCATGGGCTCTAACATCTGTTTCATTCTTCTTGCTACCTCTTCTTCAATGCGCGCATTAAATGTTTCAGTATCATACGGGTCCAATTGTGTATTTCTTTCAGCCACTTCGGATACCTTTTCGTATACCTGTGCCTCCCGCATTGCTTCTATCTGCGCCTGCATTTCTTTTCTTTGTGCAGCTAATTCTTGTGTTTTCTTAGTATAACTACTACGGATATTGGCTAGAAGCTTCTGTGCGTCTTCTGGTAAATCCGAAATAACTTTATTGTAGTTTATACCTTTATGTGTCCCATCAGGTAGATTAACATCCTGCAAGGTTTCTATATTGGCTTCAGCAGCTAATTTTTCTTTTAGTGCTTGTAGCTCTGGTTGTTTTGCTTTTGCTTCGTCCATAGCTTTACCAATGCGGTCATTGATAGTCTTTGTACTACGGTCATGCTTTTGCTCGGTTTCTCCTGATATAGTTTCTGTTGTTTCAGTGACTACATCAGCAGTGGTCTCGACACCCGTGTTGCTGATTTCTTCTGTCATGTTTTCTCCTATGCTAGTCTTGACATAAATAATTCATCTGTATCTTCTTGTGCCTCAGGCTTTGCCTCAGGTTCTCTTGTTACGCGTATTGCTTCTACTCGTACATCTTCTTCTTGGTCCATTGGTTTTGCTAAGAAAGCTCTGAAGCCGCTATCTTTACTAAAAGCCATTAACTTCCCTGCTACCTCCTTTAAACCTCTATCATCTTTAATATCTGAAAACTTAAATGGTTCTTCACCACTATAGTCTTGATATGCTGATTTAATCATACCTAGTGCTCGGGTCACTGGTTCTGGTAAGGGTCCATCAACATTACCTTCAAACTCACCAATTGGTTCTGCACCTGGAAATAATTTAAGTGCTGCATTTATACCTTTGGCAAATGTATTTAGTGCTCTTTCAGTAAACAAACCTTCAGGTGCTACTGCTTGAAACATCTTACTTTCCATACGGTCAGCTTGTTCAGCCATCTCGTCCATACCTTCTGGTTTTTCTAGCGTCTCTTCACGTTCCATGAATTCTGCTGTCATATCTTGTTTGTCGTCCATAGTGTCCTCGTATATATGTATATTATAAATTTACAATTAATAAATATTTTTTTAACTAGCTTTATCAAAATCTTTTGCTAATGCACCAGTTTCTTTCATTTGCTCTACTGAATATGCCTCAGCAATGGCTCTTCCTTCGTCTTTATGTGTATCCAATCCGTCTTTAATTTTAGCAATTGCTTTCTCATGGTTTTCTGCTTGTTTAATATCTTGGTCAAATTGTTGGTCAACCTTTTGGCTCCATCCACTACTTGTTATACCTGCATCTGCTGCAAGTACTAGACCTTTGGCTTTTGCTTTCTTTCTTAAGTCAGCATCAGAATATACATATTCACCTAAACCTCTATTAAAAACACCATTAACACCATAGACGTGTGCTTTATCCAAGCCAATAAGTGCTGGTGCAGTCATAAGTCTTTTCAAGTCACCTGGTTCACAACAGTAATTATTACATTCCCACCACTCAGACCACTCTTCAATAGAGCCATATTTGTCTTCTGCGTGTTTCATGTCTACCTTTTCTTCATGTTCATATTTACAATTCTTACATTTAAATGTGTATGTTGGCATTATACGCTCCTCCTGCCTGGTATGCCTAGATTAGCTGGTCCAATTGGTGCCTGTGCTTGTGCTGTTGATTGTACTGCTTCACGTGCATCAGGTTGTACTCTAACACCTCCTGCTTCAGCAGCACTAATGTTTGTCATCTGTGCTTGTTGTGCATCAATGGCTGCATTAGCATCTTCAACAATGTAATCAGGTAGTCCAAGTGTATTGACTAACTCTTTTAATAATGTTTTTTGTGGTACCCCTAATGATTGTAGAAGCGGTACTGACTGGATAAATTCTCTCTTTCTTACCGTTTCACTAATTGGTGTACTAGCTGCATCAACAGCATAGACATAAAATGTTTCATTAAGGTCTTCAGGACTGATAACAACAGGTTCATTATCTATCATTACCAAGTCTCTTATGTTGTCTTCATCAATGTATAATGATATCATAGCCAGATATACCTTAGCTATTTTTTCTATTACACTGTCTCTTTCTCTTGCAAGTCGGCCAACTTCTGTACTTGTATATGCAGCCAAAGCAGCGATTTCAGTTGCTGAGGCTCTAGTACTTTCCCCTCTGGTAAATGGGGCCAATATGCTTCCTTTGTCTTTATCATCTTGCACCTGCCTATAATATATCTCTAGCTCTGGTGGGGTGGGATTTTGAGGTAAAGGACGAATAGCACCAGCCAAATCATCATCGTCAATTTCAACAAACAGACCATCAATGCCGCTAGTAATTTGTGCAATTTGTTCTTCATCTAGTATCCCCTTCTTTACAATATACTGACGTGATGCCTTTCGTACTGCATTAGCCTGAAAGGTTCTTATCATATTAATTTCAAAAAGTTGGTCATATATTCTAGACATTGCTGAATAACCAATCATTGGTCTATCAGGTAGTCTATTAAAGTATAGTGGTATGATAGGTACAATTGGATTGTTATCAGCATCTCTGAAGGGTATGCTGCCTTTTTCTAAAAACTTATCATGTCCCCATTGTTCTGACCAGAAATATAGCATATCATTTTGTAGGTCATAAAACTCACATACCTCAATGTACTTAAACATGTCAGCACTACCATCAATATCTTCTTGTGCTTGTTCTTCTAAGTCTAAGTAATTACTGAAATACTGTTCGTATTCTACACCATTAAACTTCTTATTACCAAAACGTGCAACAGCCTGAGGTAGTGACATATAATAAACATGTCCAACATATCGACTGTCTTCCCATCTAAGAGCATCACGGTCAACTATAACATTCCAAGGTGACACAGGTGTCAGGTCTACTCTGTTATAGAGGTTAGGGTCCTCTTTAGGAAACATCTTGACAAAGGCATTAGGGTAAATTAAGGCAAGTCTAGAAGCGTCCTCTATCGGTGTTCTTTGACGCGCTAAGAAATCATTTGCCAGTGCTTGTGCTTTCTTTGTATCACCTGTACCTTTCAGTCCATTTTTAACTACAACACCTGGATTTTTAGTAAAGAGTGATGAGATATAACTTTCAATGTAGCCATAAGCATCTGATGTTTGTACTGCTATCTGGCTAGGGTCATTCATATTATCCCAGAATTTACATTCATATGCACGCTTGTATTTGTACATATCACGTCTTTCATCATCCCAGTATCTTTTATGTGCGGCAACAACACCTGCCAGCACCTTTGCATCCATATCAAATCGAGCCATTATTTAAAACCTCCTGCTGGTCTATACGGTATTGGTCCCGCATCCTTAATTCTTTTTGCTCTAACACTTCTTTTAAATTCTTCAATCATATCTCTTCGCACCTGATAAAAACTAGGAGCAGGCTTTAATTTGCACATATAAAGTGCCAGCGCTGTACTAATAATTATATCATCGTTAGTTCCTTTTTGTACTGCATTAGGTACACCATTGTCTGTAATCTCAACTGTTCGCAGTTCAGACCATAGTATCTTATCAATAATACCTATCTCTTCATTACATAAAAGGTCTCTTAAATGGTCGTAGATGGCTATCTTGTTGTGTTTATTTGTTCGCCAGTATTTACCCTTTTTATCTTTCCAAAGGTTCTTTAAACGCCATTCTACAAGGCGTGAGATAACAACCTCACCTACACCGTTTTGTTCTACACATGTAAGCGGTTCATTAAACTCCCAATATTTCTCAAAAACAATATCTGAGAATAAGTGTGGCAAGATTGTGTTGCATCGGTAGTGATAAACAATTTGTTGAGTTGTTCTAGAAACGACTGTAATAGTCGAGTAATCACCACCCGCACCCGATGCAACATCCACTCCCATAGCATATTGGTCGTCCCCACGGGCTTCACCGTAATAGTGGTGCGGTCCACGGCCGGTATCTATTCTGTCTATCTGGTCGATAACATCTGTTGGGAAGAATAGATTACTCGTACTGAGGAATGCCTCGTCGACTGTGCTTGGAAACTCTCGCCTAAATTTATCTAAGCCGATACTGTTAACTTTGGTACGCCTCCAGTACAATTGTGCTTTGGATAAATTTAAGTCCTGCATTAATTCGTCTTCTTCTGCTGTAATGTCAGGTACAGTGTCTAAATGGAAACGGCTTTTCTTCTTGTAGTTCTCGTGTTTATACCACGGAAAGAAGCATAAGTGCCATCCATTGGTAGGACTGTTCATAATAAGGTCATGGTACTTATCACCTGGTATATTAGGTGTTGTTTCTATGACCACTTGACCTTCACCTACTGAAGCAATAACATTACTTAAGAGGTCTTCTTGGTCATCGAAAAAGGCGAATTCAGATATGTGGCAGGAGTTGAAGGTAAAACTTCTGGTGGCTCCTGCTTTTCCTCCGGCTGTAAAGCTCCTGAGAGCGGCTTTTGTATCAGCAAACTGGAGGGTTCTATTTGATGATTTGGCAAGTTTTCGTTGAAGTGCTTTAGGGAGCTTGACATAGAATTGTTTGTCCATTGAATGAAGGTGGTCGGCACTATCTCGTGTGTAGCTAATGATTGCGTGAGTTGTCGGTTCAGGGCTAACATATTGACGCCATAAGAAGTACGCTCTGAGTAGGGTACTGCATCCGATTTGCCTTGCCTTGAGGACAATAACTCTTTTTTCTTTGAGTAAGACATCTAATAACTCCTCTTGCTCTTGATTTAACACAAACGGTACCATCTTGCCCTGTTGCTTGTCCATTACTTTAAGAAACTTAAAGAAGGCACGCGGGTCCGTTTTAAAATGTTTTAATATAGTTTTATTTACTTTCATTTTTTCTTAATAGGTTTAGCATTAGCATATGCTTCAGGTGGTCGATAACCTTTTGGTGGCTTACGACTGATATTGTTAGCCTTTGCATAGTCTGAGATATGGGCTTCTATTATATGAGGTAATTCTTTACGCTTCTTATTAATATAGGCTGTGGTCTCTTCATAATCTGCTATTGCAATATCTAAAGCTATTTGTGCTTCCCATTCAAAGTCATAGGAGCCTACAAAGATATTCATACCACGTTCTTTACGAGTAGCAGTCCATTTATCACCACGATTTTCTACCCAGCCCTTTGAGTTGGGGTTTCTGATATGTGATATCATTTTCTTGCCTCTGCTCTTTTGTTTGCTCTGATTAGAGTTAAGACGTCATACAAGTCTTTTTCAAAACGTGTATTTTTCATACGCATCATTTCAAACAAACTGAGTAGTTCATCTTTACTTAGCTTTAATATTTCATCATCTATTTTTGACATTTTATTCTCCTCTGTAAATTATTCTTTACCACCCTGAAGTACTGATAAGATATCTGACATGTCTTCATCACCACCAAACTCTTGTCTGTATTTCAGAAGTACCTGTGTCAGTTCCATAAATGTACGTGGTGAAGCTTTCCAGTCTTCTATATCATTAGCTTTAACAGCCAATAACATAACACTCCTCAGTATACCTTCCATATCACCTGAATATATAGCATCCTTTAATTGTGCCTGATATGACTTACTACGTTTCTTGTGTTCAGCTTTGTCTAACTTACCTGTACTCATATGTACCTCCCAGATATAATAATATATATACTCAACTTTGTTTATTTATAAATATTTTTTTTACACTTTTCTGTACTGTGTAATTTTTTTTGACTTTTCTAGAGTGTGTATCTCACCGTGCTAACTATAATCTAAATATAAAAGTGCATATGGGAGCCTTACGGTCCCATATGCATTTCATATCTATCTTATAGTTATGCCATTATAACTTCTATTATATACTACTCATTTCATTACATTCATTCATATTATATAATATTCATTTATAATTTACAACAACAATATATTTTATTCTCTTCTTCCCCGCCTTTTAGCTGACACCAAAAGGCTACAACCCTACACTATAACTGGCCGATATCATTCTTCGTCTGCAGCTTTCGACTGATAGGACTAATCATAAATACCACCACCATCCTCATATAATATTATATCTATTATACTACATATTTACAATTAATAAAATATTATTTTTATTTTATTTTTATTTTTATAATCTTCTTCTAATATACTCCAACTTATATCAAAACCACTTTCTTCTTTTTTTTTAAACTAACTTTATTCCAACCTTCAAACTCTCTAAATTCTTTTTCCATTTCACTATTACTTCTACCAAAACTAAAACTTCTTCCATCAACAACATTATTCTCTAACCAATTCAAATAACTTATACATTCTTTCCAATCTTTTACTTTCTTAACTTTCAAATTATCATTCAACCATTCATTATCATTATAATAATCATTCCAATCTTTATATTCACTTTCTAATTCTTCTACATCCTTTACAATATCATCACCTCTCTTTTCAAATCTTTCTCTTACAATATTCAATTCACTATCAACAATAATATAAACAATACCCATTCCATCTCTTAAATTTCTTTTTAACATTCCTTCTCTACTTTTCCAATTATCTCTTCCTCTTCTTTTATTTTCTATTACTCCACTTATATTACCTCTATCAATTAAACACCACTTAAAATCACTTTCTTTATTTACTTTATTCATCATCCAACTTTTACCACTACAACTACAACCTTCAAATATAACCATATCTATAAACATTTTTATCTCCATTAAATAATCCAACCAACCAACCATAACATCTTTATTATACCACAAAAATATAATATATATAATTTTTTTTTATTTTATTTTAATCTTCTAAATCACCTTTCCACATTTGTCCATTAAATCTCCATTCCATTTCTGGACAACCTTCTACTTCAACACCACACATCTCATTAACCATTTGGACATAACTATCAATCCAAACTAATAGGTCTCTTCCACTCATACTATCCAAACCAAAACCACTCATTACTCTTTCAACTTGATGTTCACCTTTCCAAAACCTATAAACATAATCTTCTCCTAATTCTTTAACATCAACCAATACACTATTAAAAGTTCCTAAATTTGTCCATTCATTATTCATATCAATTCCTCCTATGTTATTTGATATAATATAAATATACCACAAAAACTAAAAAAGTATAATTATTTTTTATTTTTTTTTATTTTATTTTTATTAACGATTTCTGTCAGATTGTGTATACTGACAATGGCAGACGACTGTAGCCTGAATTCATGACTCACAGCAGCCACCTTGACGCGTAATATCATTCTTCGTCTGCAGTCTTCGATTGATGCGTGATATGGATGTACTCGTGCGCTCGTTTATTCTCGTATCACTCGTGTCTCTCTTCTGCTAGATAGATGACCCTTGATTAATATTGGTAGAAGAGTGCTGAAGAGCTGAAGGGTCAGAAGCCGGCTGAGGCTTGGGCTTGTGTCTACATTCTTGGCAATAGGACTGAGGATAATAATAAGTCTTGTAGTCACCTAATGCTTTACGCCATATACGCATTTTTCTGTAGCCGAAGTTATGGATTTGTAGTGTGCGTTTGCAGCATGGGCAGTACTTCATGTGTTTCATTCATTTACCTTGTCTATCAATGCGTTTATATCGGCGTAGTCTACATCCTTGCCTATTCTATTCAGCCACCATATGATGTCTACTAGCGTTCTTCCTTTTTCTTTTTGTCTACGCGCGAATTCTATTATGTTTATTATATCTCTTCTTTCATACAAGTCTGTGTATTCGTCTAGTATTTCTTCGAGTGTTTCTAATAATTCATCTATGTTTTTTATCTCTTTATCTGCCTGCATTTTTATTCTCCCTGCTTTTTTCTGATAGTGTTTGTTAGATGTGTGTAGATGCATTGTACTCTGCTGCCTATATGATTAATCATGTTGTTAATTGTAGTTGATTAAACACAGTTCTAAGCAGCTTCATGTTTATCTTATTAGGCTGGGGTGCGATACGTTTTTGCATGGGGATTGACACCATATATGGATTATCTTTGCTGTCCCCAAATGTGTCAAGCATATTCCATCTGAGCGGGTCTTCTTCCCATGTGCACCAGTGTTTTTGTAGTGTGCTTGTATCTTTAATACTGAAGAATAACATTTGTTTTTTGTTATCCCCTTGCCCTTGTTCTACCCATTTATCATAAGCGTGTTTTTCAAATGTACCTTTATTCCATTCAGCACGCATTTTTTCTGCGTTGTAGATATGCAACCAACCCCAATGATTTAAGCAGATGATTTTAATTCTTTCATCTTTCAGCCACATTGTATCACCTATTCCTGATAAGCAGCTTACTTCTATCAATGGGTTTCTATACCAATCATCATATGTTTTTATTTCCCAACCACCGTGGATTGACTGAGCATCTAGTTCATATGCACCTGCTATCCTCTCTAGTTTCCATTCTGGTCTGATATGATTGATATGTGCTACCACTTCTTCTTCACCTCTTGTACCTACATCTAATTTTTGTTGCCAACCGTTTTTCATTTTCCCTCCTAAGAATATCTGGTCTACATATATAGCCAGATTTTTTTCCTATTCGGGAATAAGTATTACGCAATTTTAGTTTTTTACTTGTAAATTTAAAATATTTTTTATATTATTCTTAATTTACCTCTTCAATGTAGACACCAAAATAATTTCTAAGACGCTGAAGAGTTATGTTAGGGTCTGATAATAGCTTAGTGATATTCTTCTTACTGTACTTGTTGTTAAAAGTATTTTGATATTTCTTTACACAGTCTTTACAATATCTCTGTTTACCATCTACTGAAGTCTTATCATTGTAGAAATGACTGAGGGGTAAATGGCTTTCACATTTATTACAATATTTAGTTTCTTCTTTCATTTTCTGTTGCTCCAAATTTCATTAACACTGAAGGTGAATGTTGCTCCTAAAATAAAACCTAATAAAAATTCTATCATTCTACATCTCTCTTAGTATTTATAATTAATAATAATAATATTTATATATATATTATAACTATACAATTATCTATTTACAAGTAAAATATTTTATTAATTTAATTTAATTTAAAAAAAAATAGAAAAAACTATTTTACAGTTATAGTTATTATAGTAATATATAATTAATAAATAATAATAATAATATCTATATATAATATCTATAATATAAATCTCTAATAGATTTATCTCTTATAGAGTACTGAAGAGTTAAATAATATATTAATAAATAATTCTTAATTCCTATTCAATTCTTCTAAGATTAAATTAATATCTCTTCAGTACTCTATTCTATTTCAGGAAAATTAAATGTCAAAAGAAAATAAAAAAATAACTGATGCATCGGCCGCTGCGGCCATACAATCAGCTAATTTAAAGATTAAATCTGGTAAGATAGAAGGTAAGTTTAAAAATATAATTAAATCCCTTCAGTCTCTTGGTATAGAGGTAGACTTACATAAAACTTACAAGAACAGAATTGTACTCAAAACCTCAGTCTTCAAAGATAAAGCAGGTTATTATTACAATAATCCTCAGAACCTTGCAGAATGAATTCTAAATGAGTAGCCTTATGTTTTATCAGACACTTAATTACAATTCATTCTCGTACAACCTCGTTAATCTAACGATTATTTCTAAGGTCGCTCTTGATATCTTTCATTTGCTCTTCCAGCAAGTACATTCTCTGGTCAATTTTACCTACAGCTTCTTTAAACAATTCTCTGTCTTCTTTAGCATCCTTCAGAATTCTTTCAATAGATTTGTTTTGAAAGTCAACAAAGGTTTTATTCATGTACAGAGCTACAATAACTGCAGCAGCTGGACCACTCAAGAACGGTATAAGCTCCATGATAATTGCTTCCATCGTAAACCTCTTAAAATGTGGCCGGGGACAGGTAAGCCCCCGACCTTTAACTGCAACAAGAACTTAACATCTTATGCTAGATATCGTACTTCCAATTCGTCATTAGCATTCAGGTTTGCACCGAATGTGACAGTTGTTGTACCACCAGCTGTTGATACAGTGTACTCATCAGCATTAGCAGGTGATGAAGCAACAAGACGTTGCAACAAACCATTCTTAAAAGCCATTACCATTTGGTCAAAGTTGCCATTAACTTCTACTGAAAGGTCAAAAGCAAGTGTTGAACCATTAGGTGAGAAAGTATCAGATTGTGCTTGGAAAGAAAGCTTAGCAGGTGTGACAGCAGCATCAGCTACTTTAGCAGTGCTTACAGCATCATCTGCAATCTTACCAGTAGCAACAGCGCTATCAGCAATCTTTGCACTTGATACCTGAAGGTTTCCAATTTTGGCAGTACTAACAGCACTATCAGCAATGTTTGCAGTAGCAACACCACCAGCAGCGATTTCATTTCCACCAACACCATTGGTAGCAATCTTTAAACCATCAGCTCCAACAGAAAGTGTTGAACCATCAAGGTTAATGGTAACGTCATTAACAGCAGAAGAACCGTTGTATGATGACATGCTAATACCATTACCAGCACTTAATGAAGCAAGGTTAGAACCTAATGCTACACCTGAAATGGTAGAATTGGCCAACTTAGAATTAGCAATGGAGCCAGCTAACTTAGCATTACCAATAGCACCATCACCAATGTATAGACCATCAGCATCTTTGGTAATAGAACCACCAGTTTCTGATTTTACTTTAACTGATAATTCATCTGAACCTGCACCAATAAATGAAAGTGCACCATCATTAGCAATATCAACTGCAATGGTATCAGGTGAAGTAGCAGTATTAATCTCAATACCATTTCCACCTTGGAAACCATCAATAACAGAGCCTGAAACAATGGTATGGACATAAGCAGTAGATGCTGGGAATGTAGAATTATCAGCTTCTGGCTTGGTTACGATTTGAAAACCTGTAGCAGCTCTAAAGTCGAACGAACCTGACAGGTTAATATTGGAAGCTTCAACGCTTTCAGCTTGTATCTGACTTCCTCTAATTTGAATATTTGGCATGTGTACCTCCGGAGTTTATGTGCCTTATATTGGACTGTAATCGACGAATAGAGTATCGCCTGTTTCTGGTGTGAAGTCACAGGTGAAGGTAGTATCACTAGCAATAGTAATATTGTACCCCACTTGTTGTCTTACCCCATTGTAATATACATATAGTCTTGTCGAAAAAAATGGACGACTAATTGTAAATGTTTGCCTGGCACCATCGATTTGTGATGTCAGGTTTTCTGTTTCTAACTTAACTCTTTGGTCTGTAAATGTATTTGCATAATTAATTCTAGGCATTATTCCACCCACGTCACAAAGACTTCATCACAGTCAATAGCATGTTGTCCTGTCTTTGCAAACAAGAATAAGCTATCACTGCTTAGGTTGACATATGCATCAACCAAGAATAAGGCACTTACTCTATTAGAAGATGAATAGTTTATAGCATCAATGGCAACAGCTTCAGTCGGCTCGATTAATAATTCTGTGCCGTCTTGGTCTGTATAACCTTGTAATGTTATTGTACTCACTTTCTCACCTGTTGTTTCTGTACCTGATATTCTAATTAATTGTAGGCTACCACCGAAGTTTCTTCCTACTTTTAAATGTGCGTTATCACTCACGTCGTGTAAATCTACTTTGACAAATTTACTGCTGCCATAACTTGTATCAAAAGTTACGATAGCACCTTTCTCCACTCTGTGAGTAAAACTTCCAACTTTTGCCATACTACACCTCTATACTAAACTTGGCTTGGATTATTACTCAGACTAAACTAGTCTATCGTTTATTTCATTTTTTCTTTTTAATCTGTTTCTTCTTCTTCTTTGGCATCGCCTTCTTTTTCTTGACTGGTTTCTTTTTCTTTATCGGGTTCTTGTACTTGTATCCTGGCATCATCGCCTCCTATGTTTGGTTTAATTGTACATGTTGCATATTGTGTTGCAATAACAATAGAGCCAGCAACAAAGCCTATTGTTATTTTATATTTATTTAAAAAATCTGTAATTTGTTTCATTTCTTTTTTCCTTTCTTTTTCTTCTTCTTACCTGGAAAGTCTACCTTTCTAGCAGGTCCACCTCTGATTACTGAGTTAACTCTTGCCATAGCCCATTGGTGTGCAGTCATACCTTTTCTACTTCCACTACTGGCATATGCAGCCAGTCCTTTGTCATATGAGCGCTTCAACTGAGCAGGTGTGAATTTACTTTTTGCGGCCTTTTTTCTTAGCGTTTCCATTACGCTTCCTTTTCGGCTTTTCTTTTTTGCTGTACTTCGCTTTTTTGGTTTTGAAACTTTTTTTGGCACGTTCTTTTTCCTCCATGCTTTCTCTTAATTTAAAGGCTGCTTGTTTATTTCCACTCTTATAAAGCTTTTCAGCTTTTCTCAGTAGTGCAGCACGTTTACTACCGGGTGGTGCCTTATATCCTTTCGGTAAAGGCTTACGCTTTTTTCTTTTTCTTACGGCTTTTGGCACGTTTCCTCCCTGCTTTCAGAGCTCTTTCTATTCTAGCTGCCTGTGAGGCATGCATTTTACTGGCGCCTCTCAGTTGTTTTGCAACCTTCTTTAATATTTTATCTTTTCTTTTTGCCACGACGCCTCCTCTTTTTAGCTACTCGGCCTTTTGTACCAGTTGTTTTCTTCTTACCACCAGCAGTCCATAGGTCTTTACATGCCCAATATCTTGCTGATAATTTGTTTTTCTTTGTTGACTTCTTGTCACATCCATGTCTAGCTCTAAAAGATTTACGCGCAGCTTTGTTTATATTGTGACCATAACCTGATGCACCATAATGTATAATCTTTTCCTTTCCATTCTGACATGCCTTAACTACCCGCTTCTTCTTTGGATTAGGTGATTTTCTAGGCTTGTTGCATGGCATTTGTTTTTTCTTTACTCTTGCTGGCATTATCTACCTCTCTTACCTTTTAGTTCTAATTTAGCTTTGTTCTTCATTAATACTCTATCTTTTGCTTCCCATTCTTTTGGTACTCTGACCGGTCTATTTCTAATTAACATGTAAGCAGCACCATCTAGTAATCTATTACCTTTACTATCTCTTTCTGGTACACCTTCAGGTAATGGACTATCAGCACTATATCTAAAGAATTCTGTTCCTTCAGGTACTATATCCATTGCTATCAACATACCAGTTATATCATTACCTATTCTACCAGCTGCTGATACCTGTAGTATATATTGTAAATTTGTATAGTTAGCAGCACCAGCTTGTGTTCTAAACCTGTACTGTACACTGCCTTCGAATAGTGGTTCTCCAGCTCTCTGCTTTTTCGGGTCTCTAACAACTTCAATATCACATAGTGTCATGACTTGGTCAAATACACCCATTGCTTTCCACATCTGTACAAACTTAGCAGGTACTCTTTGACCAGCTCTTACATCTCTTACTTGCATTAACAAGTCAATTGTTGGCGAGTAAAGAGTATCTAATAAACCATTTAAAGTCCTTTGAGCAATTGGTTGGTCCTGATATGCATCAGTCAATCCTACAGCACCTGTTAACTGATAGACATAGTCCATAAAGTCACCAACCATTATTACCTGAGAAATAACAGGGTCTCTTAAACCAACCATATAAGCGTCTGTATTATCATATTCACCTAAGTAGCTAGACCATAATGTACCTTTACTTGTGTCATTTAAGAAAAACCATTCACCTGTATTGTTGTGTACATACTTCTTCCATACAGCAGCTCTTGTTAAATTTTGTACTGGAGTACCTGTTAAGAATTGTAGCTTACTACTATCTCTTACAGATTTACCTGCTCTAAAGAATGAGCTCATAACTTCTGATGTCATCTTGTACATGAATGATGTATATAAAAATAAACCACCTAAAAACTTTCTCATTGCTACCGGCACAGAGCCATAGTCCAATACAACATTTCTTGCCAGTACTGAAGCTGATGGTGTATCAATACCACTCTTAAGTGCATTAAAGAATACTGCTTCTCTCATTGCTTGGTCTGCACCATTTGCCCAATGTGCATATGATGGTGTTCTACCTGTAAGTAGTGCATCAGCAAATTGTATGTATTTATTTCTACCAGTCTTTGGTAGTCCTGTAGGTATATGAGCTATTGCAGTACGAGCAGCAACCTTAACATCATTAACTAGTGTATCACCTAATTGTAATGCTGCTTGTGACCTACCTGTATTGTTCTCTAAGAGCAATTGTTGTGCTCGCCTATAAGTTATAGGTTCACCTAATCTAGTAGTAAACCAGACATCATCTCCTTTGCCTAATGCTATCATATCTTGTATTAGTCGGTTAGGTGTAGTTCTGAGTGTAGTGATTGTATCTATTCTACTACCTAGTATTGCTCTTGCTCCTTCACTTATACCACCAGCGCCAGTAGCCAAGCCTTGTCTCATTACTGTACCAATATATTCTGGTGCTGTGACTGAAGCAATCAATGGTGCTGTCAATATGTTTTCTGTTTGGTATGGAAAGTTAGGTAAGTATTTACCAGCCAATTGACCTGATACAATATTTCTTCTTAGACCACTAGTAAGCATGTTTAAATCAGCAAGCATCTGTCCAACAATAAATGGTTGTTTTCTTCTTGCTTCATAAAAGTTAGCACTAAAACCAGAGCGGTTATCTTTCAAAGCCAATGCACCAAAGTCATCTTGTAGTTGTCTAAGTAGTTGTGCTGTGTTTGTATCTGTGACAGCAAAACTATCAGGTCCAACTCTCATTAATATTGATTGTACATTTTCCATAAATTCTTCTGCTGTTAGATATCCAGCAGCTAAACCTCTAGTTTGTAGGTTCTGTACAATAGCAAATGGTTCGTTATAAGTTAATTGGAAAACCATTTCATCAAATATGTTTTGGCTTTGTGCAACTCTACCCATTACTTTGTTTTCATCAAAGTTCATAAACAAATTACTTGGACTTCTTCTGTCATCTAATAATTCTGGCATGTCAATAGTACTAACAGCTCTACCTTCTGACTGAATAAAGAAAGTATCAGGAGGTAAGTCAACATCTATGTCTGGTAAATCTTCAAAGCCTCTTGGGTTTTGGTTAAGTATTTCTGGTCTTCTTGGTGGTGGAAAATCAATATCATATTCATCAAACCTTGGGTCAAACAAATCAATACCTTCATCTTCAAAGTACTGTTGTCTTCTTCTTTCCCATGCACTATATTCTTTTTGGAATTCATTGTTAGCTTCATTCCATTCATCTATCTTCTTTTGCTGTGGTTCTCTTATTGCTTGCTTTGCTGCATATTCTTCATTAAATGCTCTAACATCTGCTCTATGTTGAGCCAAACCTTCAGGTCCCATTTGTGCTATTCTTTCTTGTCTAGCACCTTCTCTTACCTGATAATCAGCACGAAGATTATCTCTTAGTCTGTCCATGATTGGCTTCTGTCCTGGAGCAGACCGCACTTGGTTCATGTATCTATCAAATGCAATATATAAGTCTTCATCAGGTGAGTAGTATCCGTACTTTAAAATATTCTTTGTGACTGCTGCAATAAATTCTGCTCTAGCTTCTTTACCTTTAGGCATAGCATGGAAGTTATTGATTGCTTCTTGTAATGCATCTATTGGGTCAGTAGCTCTATCTAAGTCAGCAACAGTTTCTGTAGTTCTTTCTGCTTCTGTTAAAATATTGTTAAGAGGATGTGTTTGGTCTGCTCTTACTGAAGCTTTAGCATCATTAAGAAAAACTCTGTTGCTTAATGTTTCATATCTACCAGCACCAATTACTCCAGTACCACCTCTGAATATCTCTTGTCTTATAACTCTTTCAACAACTTTATCTCTTGCTCTACCAAAAATAAATTGTATAACACTTGTTTCTATATCTGGTACAGCCAAACCAACTGTTTCAAATGAAGCTGGATTAATTATTTCTGCTTCTCTCATTGATGGTGGTAGGCTATCTAAAAATCCTTGTATTCTAGCCTGACTAAATATTTCTTGACCTGATAGTGTTGTTTGTAAGTTAATATCTCTAGCTAAGAAATCTCTTGGTAAGTCTTTACCCATCTCACGTAATGCAGTTCTATCAATCATAGATTTGACTTCAAAGCTATCTAAAAATTTATTAATAAATATTTGTTCATCAACACCGGACTTTATAACAGCAGCACCTATGTGGTTCTTCAATATCATGTACATTGCTTTCAACAAGTGTCTGTTCTTTGTAGCAGAATTATCTGCTTGTAGTGCCATTTGTACAGCTTTCTGTGGATTTGTAGTAAAATCCATTGGGTCACCACCACGTGCTGTATAAGAAAATATTGTATACATTACATCTTCTGCTTCTGATGGTGCACCTATTGCTTTCAGTTGTCTACGTGTTTGTCTAAATGCAGTCAGCATTCCGTTATCCAGTGCTGCTATACCGTTAGAAATACCTTCAACAGTAGCATCAGCCCATAATGGTGGTGCCATACCTTTTGGTTTTGGTCCTTTAATTTTGGTACTGATTGGTACAATAATGTTTTCATATGCTGCACTAAATAATTTCTTAGCTCCTACTGCAGTGCCTTCAAACATTGTGTCAGTAAACATTCTTCTGCTTTCTGGTATGAATGCACGTTTGACTTGAGGTGTAGCTCTTGTAGGTCTTAAAACTTCTGATGGGTCAAAGATTTTACGAGCAACTGCTTCTGATAATCTTTCTGCTACGATTGCTGCTTGTTCAGGGTTTAATAATACCTTGCCAGACGCTCTATCTGCTGACTGGATTAATCTTTGCAATGCGCCTGATTGATAACCCCCATGTATCTTTATAAATTCTCTACCTTCAAATGTCAGCTCGAATGGTTTATCAACATCATCTGTAGGTTTTAAATATTTTGTACGAGCTGTAGCAATTTCTTCTCTAAGTTGTGGCCACTTTTCTTTCATAGCTCTTCTAGAAACTATCATACGGCTAGTGACCGGTACATATTCTGTCCATAATGTGTTGGCTAGTTCTTCTTGTGCCATTGCTCTATATGGATTTTCTGTATCACCAATTGCTTGTGTTGCTCTGAAGCGTGCTAGTCTTTCTTCTATTGTTACGTCTTTCAGTGCCTTGTCCATGCCTCTGGTTTTTTCTGGTGCTCTTTGTACAAACTCACCAAAGTTCTTTATTTCTGCCTGTGCTGCTGACCCTAGCTTCTGTGCTATTGTACCTTTTTGTTGGCTAGCCATTGCATTAATAAACTCTTTGGCACCAACTTCTGTCATATTCATTGCTCTAAGTCTGTTAGCACCTGGAGTTGTAGCACCTAATGATAAGTCAATCATGTCTTCCATCAACACACCAACTTGGTCAGCATAGCGTGCTGCAAATGTTTGTGACCTTACAACTTCATCAGCAGGTAAATCTAATAAGTCTCTTGTAGATAAACCAATTGTTTCATCAGTAGAATTAATTGCACTCTTCAGTGGTTTATCTAAGTGCTTTCTTCTAAGCATTGGAGTGTATATAGATTGTAATGGACTTTCAGCAAAGAAATCTACTTGCTGCATAAAGTCTTCAGAGCCCTTAATACTTTTTTCTAGTTTTAGTCTTTGTGCATCTAATGATATTAATTCATCACTTAGTTGGTTTGCAGTTCTTGTTAATTCAGCAGCTTCATCTGCTCTACCAGCAACACGTGCATCTGAGGCTAGTTGCCTTGTAGCAGTCAATACATCTGTTTGTTCTGTTATTGCTGTTTCTACTGCCTTTAATTGTCTACCTTTGGCTAGCTTTGATGCTCTTGATGGTAGTTTGGTAGCACCTTTTGCTGTAGCTACTATCGGTGTTGTCCATAGTTTTGGACTGATTGGTATTAATAATTCTCCTACTAAACCACCCACCCGCACCGCTGTTTCGTAGTCTTCTGGTACTACTGATAATGAAGCTAAGTCATCACCAAGTGTACGCATTGTAGCAATTTCATATGCTGTAGTTTTAAAATAATCTTCTACCATGCCTGTTTCTGCTGGTAGTCTAATTGTTTTACCCCATGCTGCATCTTCTTTTCTACCCATCTCTTGTACTTCAAACAAGCCCCAGTCATTTGGGTCTAATGGTTTTCCACTGTAGGGGTCTACACTATATGTTAACATTTCTTTAACAGGATTGATTGGTATTCTAACTAGTCCACCAATATCTCTTACCAAAGCACCAGCCATAGTTTCAGTAATTAAATCTGGTTCTTCTAATATACCAACATCATACATAACACTTCTTAGACCAGTCACATCTACTTCATTGGTTAAGAAACCTCTATGTATTGCATCGCCCCACACTGTAAAAAACATACCTTCTTGGTCACTAATAATTCCAAATGCTGCTCTGTCTGGGTCGGTCTGTCTTGTTTCATTTCTATATTCTTCTGGAAAATCATTGTTAAGAAACTGTAGATAGATATCTCTTGCAAGCATATTAATCTGTTCATTAGTTGCTTCTTCAATTGGTACACCTGTAAACTGAGAGTAGTTGGCTCTTGCTTGTTGTAGTGCTTGGTTTTGTTTGTTTCCAAAAAATTTAGTAGTAATATCATTGTAAGCAACATCGTAGTCTTCACCTGCTTCTTCTCTTAGTTTGGCTTCTCTATCAAAGCTTTCATACATAGCTTCTGTTGCTTTTCTTCTTTCTTTCATTGCCTGAGTTTCAAGCACCTGAGGTTTAGCTGCTTCAATCATAACCTCAAGTGTACCCATCTCTGCTATTTCTTCTGGTGTTTTTCTTGTAAGTTCTGAAGAGCCAATTGATGGTGCTGGTGTAGAAAACTCTGATGCAGCTCTTGGTCTTCTTGGTGACTTGTAATCAGAAAAAAGGTCTTGATATGCTATTTTCTCTGCCCATTCTAGATATGATAACTCTTCTGCTTTTGCATCCTCATATGCTCTTCTTTCTTCTGCATCCAGACTAAATGGTAAATATCCATTGGCAACCAAATCAGCTTCTACTTCTTGTAGTACTTCTGCTTCTGATGGATAGCCTGCATCAATTAAATCTTTAACAACTTCTTCATATTCTGTTCTTTGTGCCTTATCAACATCTGCAGGTATTAATCTTCTGTACATACCTGTTCCAGTCATAAATTGTATTTGACCTGGAAACTGTAATGGTATAACTTCTTGTGTTGGTATATCAGCAGCTTGTTGTAATTGTTGTTGTACCTGTTGACCAGCAGCAGTGTCTTCAGCAGGTGCTGGTGGTAATGGTGGTTGTACCGGTGTTGGCTGTTGTGTTAATTGTATTCTTTGTTCCAGGCGGTTTTGTGTAGCCTGCATTTTCTGAAATATGTTGTCACCCATAACCGGGTCAAAAGCGTAGTTGACAAGGTATTCGTCATACTGCTCTTGTGACATCCAATCCGGTTTGGGTTGTTGACCTGGTGTTGCCATTATTTCTCCTGTTCTAGGTCTTCTACTGATTGTTCTGCTTCAAAGACCTTTTGTGCCTCGATGGCTTGATAAATTTCTGCTGCTTGTGACTTAGCCCATTGTTGTGCAAATGGTGTACCAACCTTACCATCTAGCAAGTCAGCTACATTATATACATATTTGCTAGACCTAGTTTTCTCTTCATCTCCGAATATGTAGTAAACCTTGTTATCTGCTGGGTCAAATA
>CEON01013894.1_pt1 | contig 27149 bp, 10 predicted proteins | sample 530291 | NCBI WGS metagenome assembly CEON01 (sample SAMEA2619888, study PRJEB7988) | marine metagenome | biome: marine biome (ENVO:00000447); feature: surface water layer (ENVO:00002042); material: "saline water (ENVO:00002010), including plankton (ENVO:xxxxxxxx)" | depth 5 m
TGACACCCAAAAAACGGGATAAGAAGCAAGAAACGGAGATTTTTGAGCAAGAAATCCCACCAACACCTCTGTATGAGTGAAAAATGATTGACGAAAATGGTTGGTGGCAGCGAGATCCGATCCTTGATGAGGAATGTATCTTAATTTGCCTTAAAAATGCACCTTGTGGTACAAATAAGAAGCAAGTTGAAACATTGATCAAAAAATATGAAAATATAATTGACAAATTGGTTGATAAATAACTTATATTTGCCGTATAATTGTGCCTTTAGAAAGGGTAAGTCAAGGTTTTAGAGATGTAAGTATGTCGTTCAAGAAAAATCCCTTGAACGACGATTTAATTTTGCTTAAAAATGCAAATGCAATTGCAAGATCAATCAAAAACATTGTATTTACATTTCCTGGAGAGAAACCCTTCAATGAAACCTTTGGATCAAGAGTATCAAGGTTATTATTTGATAATTTTGATGACTTAACAGCATCAAACATTAAAGATGAGATTGAAACATCAATTCGTAGATTTGAACCAAGAGTGAGACTAAGGTCTGTGACAACAACACCTGATTTTGGTAATAATGCTTTTGATGTACAAATCATATATGACATTATAGGTGCAGATGTACCTGCACAGCAATTAGAATTCGTCTTGCAGCCAACAAGGTAACATGCCATTAGTAAATTTCGCTAACCTGGATTTTGACCAGGTTAAAACATCACTCAGAGAATACTTAAAATCAAATTCCAACTTTACGGACTATGATTTTGAAGGATCCAACCTTTCATCAATTCTTGATGTGTTGGCATACAATACGTATATTACCTCATACAATGCAAACATGGTTGCAAATGAGGTTTTCATTGATAGTTCGACATTAAGAGAGAATGTCGTTGCTCTTGCAAGAAATATTGGTTATGTTCCTAAGTCAAGAAAGTCAGCACTGGCAACTGTTACGTTTGAGGTTGATACTTCAGAGATAAATCCAAGTCCCTCAACGATTACACTTAAAAAAGGTGTTGTTGCATCAAGTACAGGTGGATTTGCAGGACAATCTTTCGTATTTTCGATTTTAGAGGATGTTACAGTTCCTGTTTTTGATGGAGTTGCAACTTTTAACGAATTAATGATTCATGAGGGCGTTCTTTTAGAATCTAACTTCACAAAATCCTCTAGAAATCTAAATCAGAAGTATATTTTACCAAATGCGGGTATTGATACTGACTTAATTCGTGTTACAGTCAGAAGTAGCGAATTTTCAACAGCTGCTACGAAATATAGTCTTCAAGATAGTCTTTTTGAGATTAATCCAGAATCAAAAGTCTATTATTTGCAAGAAATATCGGATGAGAGATATGAGTTGATTTTTGGAGACGGTGTTTTTGGTCAAGCACTCGAAGAAGGTGCTTATATCACTGCAAACTACATCGTAACCAATGGTGATGCTGCAAATGGTGTCTCTGGGTTTAATTTTGCCGGAAGATTGACATACACAAGAAACGGTGTTGAGTTTAATGTAACTTCTGGAGTATCTTTGCTAACTCCAAGCATTATTGCCTCCGGTGGATCAAATATTGAGACTGTTGAGTCAATTAAGAAGTTTGCACCAAGAATATATGCAGCACAAAACAGGGCACTGACATCTAATGACTATGAAACAATAATTCCATCAAAAATCTACCCAGAAACTGAATCTATTTCTGTTTTTGGTGGGGAAGAGTTAGTTCCACCCCAATATGGCAAGGTTTTTATTAGTATTAAACCAACATTTGGTGATTACCTACCTAACTTGATTAAAGAAAATATAAAAATGCGATTAAAGAAGTATTCTGTGGCAGGAATTGTCCCAGAAATACTTGATCTGAAATATTTGTATCTTGAGAGTGATACTAAGATATATTATAATACAAATCTAGCAAATACCTCTGAATTGGTCTCAACATTGGTTCAGAATAATGTCACAAAGTACGCTGAATCAACTGAGTTAAATAAGTATGGAGCGAGGTTTAAGTATAGTAAATTCTTAAAGGTGATTGATGATAGTCATGAATCTGTAACATCGAATATTACAACTATTCAGATGAGACGTGATTTAAGAGTAACATTAAACGCTTTGGTTGAATATCAAATTGGTTTTGGAAATTCTTTCTATATTAAGAGAATGAGTGGATACAATATTAAAACTTCTGCATTTAGAGTTGATGGTATTGGAACCGATGTTTATATTTCAGATATACCGAACTCAGATAGAGAAACGGGTGAATTATTCTTATTCTCTGTACCATCTATAAATTCCACAAGTCCCACTATCCTTAGAAGAAATATTGGAACAATTGATTACAAGAGAGGTGTATTAACATTAAATCCGATAAACGTTTTATCAGGAAAAACAAAAACTGGTCAAACAATTATCGAAATCTCTGGTTCTCCTGTTTCAAATGATGTGGTTGGATTACAAGATCTCTATTTACAATTAGATATTGCAAATAGTAATTTTGAAACAGTGACGGATGAAATTGCTTCTGGCGTTGATCCCTCAGCGTCTAACTACATTGTATCTTCGAGTTATGCAAACGGTGTTCTGGTACGTCCTGGTGGTAGAGGTAGCGTTCCAGTCTCTACAACAACTACTACCACCACAGCAACTGGAAATACAACCCTTTCAACAGTAAGGGGAACTACACAAACACCAGCAACAACCACAACTACATCCACATCTACAACATCCTCCGGTGGAGGTTCTTCTACCCCGTCTGGCGGCGGCGGTGGCGGCGGCGGTTACAGTTACTAATAGTATCATCGAATAATGTCAGAAAAAAGAGTTCAGTTTAATAACATCGTTCAGAACCAACTTCCTAATTATGTTAGGGATGAGTTTCCACTTATTTCTGATTTCTTAAAGTCATATTATCAGGGACTTGAATTTCAAGGTGCTCCTATTGATTTAATTCAGAATATTGATCGATACATTAAACTTGATGAAACAACTGGACTGGCTGAGTCTGTTATCTTATTGGATGATATAACTTCTTTTGATACAACAATAACTGTTGACTTTAGAAAGTCTCCAACAGGAACTGATGGGTTTCCTGATTCTTATGGACTGCTTAGAATTGGCAGTGAAATCATAACTTACACTGGAAAAACTGACAACACTTTTACTGGATGTGTTAGAGGATTTTCTGGAATTACTTCATATAAGCAAGAAGCAAATCCAGAAAATTTAGTATTTGAGACATCTACTAGACAAACTCATAAAGCAGGTGTTGAAATTGAGAATTTAAGCAATCTGTTTTTAAAAGAATTTTTAGCAAAGACAAAACGTCAGTTTTTACCACTTCTAGATGAAAGACCTCTTTCTGAGGATTTAAATCAAAACTTATTCATTAAACAATCTAAAGATTTTTATCTGAGCAGAGGAACAGATAGATCTTTTGAGATTTTGTTTAGAGCATTATATAATACAGACGTAACTGTAGTAAAACCAAGAGATTTTCTTTTTACACCATCAAACTCTGATTTTAGAGTTACAAATGATTTGGTTGTAGAAGCTGTAGACGGAGATCCCCTTGACTTAGATCAGGCAACTCTTTTTCAAGAAGATTATCCTGATGCTGGTCTAGTTAAAGCATATGCACCTATCACTTCAGTAGAAAAACTTCAGGTATTTCAGGTAGGAGCGGCAAAAAGTTTTTATAAGTTAAGTCTTGACGGTGGATATGATAGAGACGTTGAAGTTCAGGGTGCGATCCGTGGAGCATTTGGTATTCACCCTAAAACTAGAGTAATTGGACAAGTAGGATCAGGTGCAAGTATTCTATACGTTGATTCTACAGTTGGTTTTGGAACAACTGGTGAATTATCTGTAACCTATAGCGATACAACCACTGGAGTTGTATCTTATACCTCAAAGAACCTTACTCAATTCTTTGGTTGTTCTAATGTAACTGGAACAATCACTGATGGAGAACCTGTTGGTATTAATACTTTTGCATATGGAAGATCTTTTGTTAATCAGAATGAAACCATTAGAGTTAGAATTAATGCAGTTCTGAGTGATTTTGTATATCCAGAAGATACGAAGAATTTCAGAGATGGTGATATTGCAAGAATTAAAACCCTTGGTAATGATAAAGATACTTTTGTTTTTAATAATTGGTTCTACAATTACTCATCAGATCATTTAGTCAATTCTATTGAACTGATAGATTCTTCTGATAACAGTTACAAATTAGAATTAAATCAAAAACATTTCTTTAAAGATGGCGATAAAATTAGTGTAACTGCACTAAAAGGAATCACCATGATTGGTGGTGTGGTATACAGAGTTAATTCTGACACATCGATTTCGATAAAAGGTTCCGGTCCTTTAAATCTTGAAACAACATACTCTCTGACAAGACAAATATTAAAGGGAGATGCTACTAACTTTGGTTCGGCTCAATTATACCAAGCAAACGTACAAGGTGTTTATGATAATGAGGATAATTTCCTTGTAGCATCTTCATCCATACCCTCATATGGTGGAGCAAGACTTAATGCTAGTGACAGATCTGTAACTTTCTCTGGAACATTCTTAGGAGAAGAGTTAGCGATTACTCCTGGAGCAAAACACAACTTTTATTCTGGAGATCCCGTTTATTACTCTGCAGGAATTACTACAGAAAAATATGTTGACTATCGTGGACGACCTGCTGTAAGAGAAATTAGAAAACAATCCTTAGGTTCTAATTTCCCAGATGGATTATACTATGTCAAGAGATTATCTGATACAAGTATTAAACTAGCAAAGAGTAGAAATGATGTTTATAATGAAAAATTTGTATCTGTAGAAAGTCAAGTTACAGTAGATGGTAATACATTAAAACCATATCAATTCCAGGGTAAAGAATTAAATTCACAAAAACTTATAAGAGAAATTCCAAAAACTGCTCAGCATACTGGTAAGTTAACCATGACTGAGCCAGGATTTAATGGAATTTTCATTAATGGTGTTGAAATTTTAAATTATAAAGCACCAGACGTTGTTTACTATGGTCAAATTGATGAAGTTGAAGTTCTTGCTCCTGGAGAAGATTTTGATATTATTGATCCTCCACAATTGCTGATCAGTGACAGTGTTGGAACTGGTGCTACTGGAAATATTGCAGTTTCTGGTTCTTTAGAATCTATTAGAGTTTTAGACCCTGGATTTGATTATGATGAAACTCCTGTAGTTAGTATTACTGGTGGTAACGGTTCTGGTGCTTCAGCTGAAGCAAACATGAAGACAATTGATTATTCAATTCAGTTTTTCTCTGGAGCGGCATCAAATAAAGTCACATTGGGTGCAGATGATTCTACTATCGGTTTTGCAACATTCCATAAACTGAGAAATGGTGAGCAAGTTATCTACAGAACTAATGGACAGACTGGTGTCGGTGGTTTGACTACCGATGCAAAGTATTTTGTAAGAACCACTGATAATGTAACAGTAACATTACACAATACTCTTGCTGATGTTATTTCAGGAATCAATACTGTAGTATTGACATCTCACGGTCTTGGTCCTCATAATTTACAGTCAGTAAGTCAAAAATTAGTCGTTGAATCAATTTCAGTTATTAGTAGTGGTGAAGGATATGAAAATAAAAAGAGATCTTGTGGTGTAACTGGTGTAAGTACTTCTCTCAATTGCATTAATATTAAAAACCACGATTATAAGTCTGGGGAAATAATCAAATATACCGCTGGTTCTTCTGCTATTGGTGGTTTGACTGATGGAAGTGAGTATTATGTAACTAAGTTAGATAATGATAAATTTAAATTAACTAATGTTGGTCTTACTACATCAACAAAAAGATATTTCTATAATACCAACCAATTTATCAATCTGACTTCAACAGGTGCTGGTACACATTCATTTAATTATCCAGATATTTCTGTCAGACTTACTGGACAGATCGGTATATCCTCCGTTGGATTAGAAACCTTTGAAGCAGAATTGCAACCAATTTTTAGAGGAGAAATTACATCCGTCAACTTGTCCAACAATGGTGTTGGATATGGTGCATCCGAAGTTCTGAACTTGGATAGATCTCCTTCGGTTATAGCAGTTCCTGGAGAAAGTGCCCAGTGTCAACCAATTATCAATGAAGGAAGAATAGAAGAAGTTCTTGTATTAAATCCCGGAAGACAGTATGTTTCTCCTCCAAATTTAGTAATTGATGGAGAGGGTCTTGGTGCTGTAATAGTCCCAGTGTTAAGTAATGGAACTATTACAGAAGTTAAAGTTTTAGAACCTGGTGCTGGATATGATCAGAACACAACAGTTGTTAATGTAGTTCATCCTGGAGATGGCGAAGTATTAAAAGCAAAACTACAAACATGGAGAGTTAATTTATTCCAGAAATATATCAATTCACTGAGTGATGATGATGGAGTTATTGAAACTGGAACCAATGAAGATTTTGGACTGCAATATTGTCACTTATATGCTCCAAGAAAATTAAGGCAGTTAACCTATTCTGTTGATGGAGATGGTAATCAATTATATGGAGAGTCTGACTTACAGATAAACGTTAATACAAAGCAAGAGAATGTCAATGACAACCACTCTCCAATCATTGGATGGGCATATGATGGACATCCAATTTACGGACCATATGGATATTCGACAAGATCTGGTGGTGCTGTCACCATCATGGAAACTGGATATACAGAAAAGTCAGATGCACCACAGAGACCGCCATTAACAACATGGCCTTCTGGTTTCTTCATTAATGACTTTGTTTATGAGAACAAAACTAGCGAAACTGTCCTTGACGAAAACAATGGAAGACATTGTGTCACTCCAGAGTATCCCAATGGAACTTATGCATACTTTGCTACCATAGCAAGTGATGAGGCAGATACTCAATCTCCATTTACTAATTTTAGAAGACCTAAGTTCCCATATTTGGTTGGTGAAAACTTCCATGCACAACCAAATGAATTTAACTTCCAAAAGGTATCAAACCAAGATGATTACCTGATTAATACTTCCGGGTACATAAAAAATACCGCGCCATTTAATTACTTTGATGGTAAAGACGTTAAGTATAAGTATCTTGCTTTACCAGCAGATTTAACTCAGAAAGTTGAGATTACAAATGCAGCAAGAGGTTCGGTAGATAGTATTGGTATTGTAACTGGTGGAATTAATTACAAGGTTGGTGACCCCGTTGTATTTAATGATGCCGAAACAGGCGGTGCAGGCGTTTCTGCGAAGGTCTCACACGTCTTAGGCAAACCAGTTGAAAGTGTAAGTGTTGCCACTAGTTCTATAGAAAATGTAGAATTCTATCCAAACGGCAAAGGAAAATATTTACTGTTTGCTGATAATCCACATAATCTCTCAAATCAAGATTTAATATCAATATCTGGATTATCGACAACTGCATCAGATCTTGAAGGATTTTACAATGCAGGAATTGGTACAAATGTGTACAAAGTTGCTGGCACAGGCATCTCGACTAATGGAATTGGTACAGTTTCATTCACAGGATTAGTCACATACTTTAATCTGACTGGAAATCTCAATTTCCCAGACATTAGAGAAAATGATATCTTGGAAATTGGAACAGAGCAAGTAAAAGTTCTGAATGTAGATAATCGTTTATCAAGAGTTAGAGTTCTTAGATCTGTAAACGGTGTTGTTGGAGTTGCACATACGGTTGGAACAGCAGCAACTGTAACTCAAAGAAAACTTAGTATTGTTGCCGGATTTAAAACTGATATCGACTACAAGGTAAACAAACAACTGTACTTTAACCCAGTAGAGGTTGTTGGACTGGGTAGTACAGGAGGAGTTGGTATTGGAACCACGATCTTCTTTGATAATCCAGGAGTTGGAGCGACTTCAATTGTCATACCAACTAAAACACTCTTTATCAAAGATCATGGACTTGAGACTGGTGATATTGTAACATATTCCTCAAATGGCGGAATTGGAATCACCATGTGTGACAACCACGTCAATGCTGGAATAGGAACTACTATTGCGGATGGAACTAACCTGTTTGTTGCAAAAGTTGCTAATAACTTAATTGGATTAGCGACTGCTAGAGTTGGTCTTGGAAGCACTGGAATATTTGAAGGAGTGGTTGGTATTGACACTGTTACCACTTTGGGATTCATTGGACTTGGATCTGGTGTTTATCATAGTCTTAAGACCAATTATAGTGTTATAACAGGAGCTGTTAATAGAAACACAGTTACCGTCAGTACAGGCGAATCTCATGGAATTCATATTGGACATGACATTACTTTAGATGTTAATCCAGGAATCACTTCTGCGTTTAATATCTCTTATAATGACTACAATAGAAAGTTAATTGTAAATCCAAAATCTTACACTTCTACTGGGGTTAATACTTCTACAGGAGTAGTCACCATTGAGAATCATGGATTTACTAATGGACAAAAGATTGTTTATACTGAAAACAGTGCTAATCCTACAGAGGGACTTACAGACAACTCAATTTATTATCTCTCCATAATTGATAGTAACTCTTTTAGATTTTCTAATACATTTAATAATGCCATTATGGAAATTCCAACCACAGTTGGAATGGCAAGCACTGGTGGGGGTGGAACAATTAATCCAATTAACCCTCCATTAAAATTATACAGAGATTCTACGGTTACATTTAATTTAACCAGTTCTACTCTTTCACACGAAGTTCAGTCTACAAATTATCCTTCGTTTGAGTTTAATCTATACTCTGATAAAAACTTCACTAACAAGTATCTTGGAAAAATTAGTAATGGTAAGGATTATGATGTTCTTAGGTCCGGTACTGTAGGTGTTGATGGAATTGCTAAGGTCACATTAAAAGTTAATGAAGACACACCAGATACACTTTACTATAGACTTGATCCAACATATGAGAGTGATGAAGTTCCTGCAACAAAAACAGAAATTAATATTGATGATGAAGTTATTGAAAATAACACAGTTTCAATAACAAGAAGCACTTATAACGGTAAGTATAAGGTTAGTCGTACTGAACCAAACTCGTTTGGTTTTACCATAGGTCCAGTTCCTGAAAAGGCTTCATATATTTCATCAATTTCTTCTGCAGAAATAACATATGAGACAGATTGTACTCATACTGAGGGTTCAATCACAAAGATTGAAGTTGTTAACGGAGGACAAGGGTATCAATCTTTACCTGGTATCACTACAGTCTCCACTGCTAGAGGTACAGGTGTAATTTTAGAAGCAGAAAGTAATCAAATTGGCAAGATAACCAAAACTGCACTTAAGAGTATTGGATTTGATTTCCCATCTGATAAAACACTGAGACCATCAATTACTCTGCCAAATCTGATTAAGATTAGATCTTTAAAATCATTTGATGTTATCGGAATATCCTCTGGCGGAAGAGGATACTCTTCGGCACCTAGATTGATAGCATTTGACGGGAAGACAATGCAACGTCTTGCCGACGTAGACCTTGATTATGATCTTGGTGATGATAGAGTAACGATCTTGAAGAATACTAAAGGAATGAGTAATACTATTCCTACTATTCTACCAATTTACAATACTAACGGTTGCGGTATTAGCACTATCGGATTTAATACAATAACAAACCAAGTCACTGCTGAATTGTCAGTTGGATTTAGTGCATCTGATGACTTCCCAGTCGAAGTCGGTGATAAGGTGATGATTGAGAATATCAGCGTTGGTATTGGATCTACCGGAAAAGGATTTAACTCTTCTGATTATGGATATAAGTTGTTCCCAGTTATCTACGTAGATAAAAACCTTGGTGGAGTTGGAGCTACTTTTAGTTACAGTCTTGACGGATTGTTTGATAAGGATAAGGGTGAAATTGTTGGAGAGTTTGATAAGTTTAATTCTTCTGGAAGAGTTATTTCTGAAAGACATTTCCCTGTCTTTGATATTACACTTAAAGATAATGAATTCCTTGATGGAGAAGAAGTTAAGTCTGCTACAACCTCAGGAACTGTTGAGAGTTGGGATAAGAAGACTGGAACTTTAAGAGTTTCCACGTCTAAAAACTTTGTAGCAGGTGAAATAATCGAAGGTCTTGCTTCGTACACTCAAGGAGTTGCAGATCGTGTAACAACCTATGAGTCTGTTCTTAACACAGATTCATCATCAAGAGTTGTCAGAGGGTCTGTCACAGATTCTGGATTCCTTAATGCTAATCTGCAAAGAGTTCAGGATAGTTTCTACTATCAAAACTTCTCATATTCATTACGGTCAAGAATTGACTTTGATACTTGGAATGATGTTGTAAGTACAACAAACCACACAGCAGGATTTAAAAAATTCTCTGATTATCAGTTAGAAACACCTGCAGAATTCCAAGAAGTTCAGAGCAACTCAATGAGAGTTGGATTATCTACAGAACTTTCATATTTCACTGTTATTAATGATCTTTACAGTGTTGGAGATCTCAATTGTACTCATGATTTTGATCTTGCTTTAGAGAACTCACTTAACGCTAGTGGTAGTGTATTCTCTGATGAAATTATTTTCTCAAGCAGAATTCTAACAGACTTCTTCGAGTCATTTGGAAACAGAGCAGTTGATTTTGACGATGTTAGTAGTTTGTTCAATAGCAATCCAAGGGCAACTAGATTCCAACTGATTGATGAATTTAATGTTAGCAACAGCAGATTCCTGAAGTATTTCATCTACTTTAAAGATGAAAGGTTTGAAAGTGAAAGACAATTCCAAATTGTCAATATGATTCAGGATGGAAGATTTGCATACTTCAATAATTATGGAAGAATGTACAGTGTGGGCGAACTTGGAAGTTTCGACTTTAAGATTTCTGGAACCCAAGGATCCCTACAATTCTTCCCAAATAACTTTGCAATTAATGACTATCAACTAGTCAGCATGGCATATCATTTGGATGATAATGTTGTTGGTCTCGGAACTTCTATTGTATTGGGTAATGGCGCTGTAGATCTTCGTACTAGCAGCACCGAACTTCCTTCAGGTGGTGGAGTTAGAAGAACAATTGTATCAACTGCTGCAACAACTAGATCACTTAAGGTGATGTCTCTTGTTTCAGATCCAGCAACCAATGATCACGAATATAATGAACTGAATATTGTTCATGATGATACTGAAGTTAGTGTTACTGAATTTGGTAGATTGATGACCACTGATAATACCACTTCATTTAGTGGTACTGGATTTGGAACATACTATCCATACCTTGATGGTAGTCTGTTAAAGGTTGACTTCATACCAAGTGTTAGTGCTGCAATGACCTGCAACACAATGCAGATTGGTTTTGGTACTGAGGGTATATCTGGAATCAGTACTGAGCAAATGAAGCACGCTATTCTGGAGGGCCAATCAACAACAATTTCTGCATCTGGAACACCAGGTATTACAACTGTTGCTGAATATACTTCTCAGTATGATTCTGCATATTTCATGGTATCAATCACAGATACTACAAATGATACCTATGAAATGAGAGAAATTATTACTATTGATACTGATAGTAATGAAAACGGCACAGGAGAGATAGAAATCCAAGAATTTGGTATTGTAGAAACCGACACACCAATGCCGTATATAAGCGGACTTGGAACTTTCGGTGGAAGACTTAATTCTGGTGGTGGAGTTTCTCTAACCTTTACTCCAGAGGCAAATATTGCTGTTGATGTGAAGGTCTTTACTCAAGCATTAAGAATTGAGGATGACAGCAGAGATCAAAGAGACTTTGGTAATGGATTATTTGTTACAAATTATGCAAGGTATGAAGGAACAGAAAATGCTGTTAAGAAGACATTTACTCTAGAGCATAGATCAGCACCTATCTTTGAGAAATATTTCTTAGGAAATGATTCTGATATTGTTAGCATCAGTGCTAATACAATCACTCTTCCAAATCACTTCTTTGTTTCTGGAGAAAAAATTAGATACGACAGAAATGGAGGAATTACTTCTTCTGTTGGTATTGCTGAAACAAACTTTGCTGGACTTGGTAATACCACATTCTTACCAATTAACCAAGACATTTTTGCTATCAAAGTCACTGATGATAAGATTCAGCTTGCATCTTCTGCAGAAAATGCACTGAAGAAGATTCCTATTCCTATCGACATTACTAGTGTTGGAATTGGAACTTCGCACAGATTTAGTGCAACTAATCAAAATTCAAGATGTTTAGTGGCACTTGATAACTTGATCCAATCTCCAATTGTTTCTACTTCACAAACAACCGGACTTTCTACTAATGTTACCACAGTTGATAATATTATCAAGATAAGTGGCATACAATCATACTTTGGATCGGATCTCATTAAGATGGGTGATGAGATTATGAAGATTATGTCCGTTGGTGTCGGAAGCACAAATGCTGTCCGTGTTAGAAGAGGACAATTAGGAACACTCATTGGAACTGGAAACACTGGAGAACCAATTACTAAAGTTGTTGGAAACTATAATATTACTGATAGTGTCATTCACTTTGCTGAAGCACCTTACGGTCAAGTTCCGATTGGTAGCACAACAAATCCACCCGATGAAAGGGATTGGGAAGGTATCTCTGCAAGTTCCTCTTTCCAAGGAAGAATGTTTATGAGATCTGGTATTGAAGATACCACGACCGATACTTATCATACAAACTATCTCTTTGATAGTCTCTCAAATAAATTTGATGGTAATACCTCAGTATATACGCTGACTTCTGCTGGATCGTCTGATATTTCTGGAATTTCTACAGGAAATGGTATCATTCTAATTAATGATATCTTGCAAGGGCCTGGGTTTGCAAATAACTTTACCCTTGGCGAAAATGCTGGTATTACTACTATTGCATTTACCGGAACTGCATCTTCTACGACTACTGATGCTAATACATCTGGATTGCCTATTGGCGGTACTCTCCTTTCCATGGGTTCCACAGAAGGATTTGGTTATCAACCACTCGTCTCTGCCGGTGCAACTGCTAAGGTTACTAATGTAGGAGTTCTTACGGATGTTGCAATCGGTAACACTGGATCTGGATATAGAGTTGCTGAAAAGTACGAATTCCTTGTTGATACAAATGAATTTGTAGGAATTGGATCTACTGAGATATTCCTTCCAAATACTAAAGCGGTTCTTGATATTCTTCCACACATTAATAGTGGTTCTAATTCTGAAATTACATTCGGAAGAGTTGGTGATTCATATATTTCTGGAACCATCGTATCCTCTGCATCTACATTTGTAAGAGTTCATTCATCCGATGCTCTGTCTGTAGGAATTCCTACAGGAACTAAAGCACGCATAAGTGTTTCTAATCCTCCAGTTGGATTTGTTAACGTTAGTGCTTCTTCTACAAGCGTTGGTCTTGAAACTTCAGTCTATCACGTTGGATTTGCAACTATCGTTAATGGACACGTTTCTACTGCCATCTCTGTAACAAATAATTCATCTGCAAGGTTCTATCCTACAAAGTCAATTAGTAACGTTGGATACAGTTCTATCACAGGTATAACGACTGTTACCACATCCACTGCTCATGGACTGACTGAGGGTGAATATATCCAGTTGTCTGGTATCGCATTCACCTGCACTTATGCACCACCAGTAAATGTCTCAGATGTAGATTATAATAATCTGACCGGTGTTACTACCATCACCACTGCAACACCACACCTTTTACAAGTTGGAAAGGGTGTTGTTTTGACAGGTCTTGCGATGACTTGTGGTCTTGATAATGGAGCATCAGAGCACATTTATCCAAGAACAACTGACCCTGCATACTGTGGAGTTCCGGTCATTCAGATTGTCAATTCTACTAAGTTTGTTGTTAATACTGGTCCATCAACTGTTCCAACTTTCTATAAGAACAGTGGAACAATCCAAGGTGCAATTATCAATGCACCAAGGAAGAAGAACAAGTCTACCAGCGGAAATGATTTTGCATCAGGTGGATCTTCAGTAATTGCAGTTCTCTCTCCAACCGAGTTTGTTGTAAATACTGGAACTTCAACCTGTCCTCACTTCTATAACAGATGTGGTAAGGTTAGCAGACCATTGTCTCTGTTTGTTGATGATCCACTTTCATACACCAACATTCCACTTAATTATGTTGGTGCAGCAAACTCAGGACTGAATGGAACTGTTGATATTGTAGTTGGTAATGGTTCTAGTATCGTTGATTTCAGCATCAATAATAAAGGTGTTGGATACAAACCAGGCGAAGTTCTTACTATTCCAACTGGCGGACTTACTGGAATTCCTACGACAGGATCAACCAGTAACTTTAGAAACTTTGAGTTAACAGTTCAGAAGGTATTCTCCGACGAATTCACTGGATGGAGTGTTGGTGTTCTTCAAACACTCGATAGTCCACAAGCTCTCTTTGATGGTGCAACTAGAGCATTTAATCTTTCTCTCGCAGGTGATCAAATTTCTATTAGATCACCAAGAGGTTCTAAAGTTGATGTTGAAAAAGTTCTTATTGTTACCGTCAATGACATTCTTCAAGAACCAGGAAAAGGTTATGAATTCCCAGGTGGTAGTGTAATCAAATTTACAGAACCACCTAAGATTGGTGACACTTGTAAGATTCTCTTCTACAAGGGAACTGGTGATGATACTGACGTTATCTTTAGAGAAGTTATCGAAACTGTCAAGAAGGGTGATACTTTAACTCTTGGATATGATAAATCTTCTGGACAACCTAATACGTTGCAGGAAGAAGCAAGAACAGTTACTAATGTAAACTCCACTGACCAAGTTCAGACATTTGCATACTTTGGTCCAGGAAACACTGAAGATGAAACTCTGGAAAGAAGGATTAAGTGGTGTAGGCAAACTGAAGATAAGATTATTGACGAAAAACGTGTTTCTAAAGATAGAGAACTTTATGAACCACAAATTAATCCATACGCATACATTACCAAGTCAGTTGGTATTGGATCCACGGTGATTTACGTTGATAGAGTAAGACCTTTGTTTAATGCAAGAAATGAAAATGACACTGCATTGACATTCCAAAACAAGTTCAAGTTTGCGTCTCAGTTGGTAACTGTCGGAGCAGCAGGCACTGCTGTTGTAAGTGACACTGGAACTATTTCCTCTATCATTCTCTCTGAGGGTGGTGTTGGATATACTACTGCTACAGTTACAATTGGATCAACTTCTCACCTTGTTCCACACCTTGGACTTACAACTGCACTGGCAAGTCCAGTAATTGGTGCAGGAAATACAATCGCTTCTGTCACTATTAACAATGCTGGAACTGGATACACAAATACAAATCCACCAACTGTCTTGATAAGCGAACCTAGTTATAGTGAAGAAGAAAATCTTTCACAAGATTATGCAGGTGATTCTGGAATTATTGTTGGATTTGGAACCACAACAACTGCTGGTCTTACCACACAATTCGTCTTTGACTTACACATTCCGTTCGAGTCCAAGTTAAGAGATGCTTCTATAGTTGGAACAGCAATAACTCTGAGTGGGTTAGAGCAAAATGATTACTTCATTGTTACTAATTCTAATGTCGGATCTGCAACAACATCCATTACATCACTTGACTCTAGTGATAATACAGTGGGTGTAGGTAAGTCCTTCGTTGATAATGTATATGTTGTTGCACACGCTATAAACATTCAGAGAACAATTCGCTTGGATGCTTCAGGTGTTGGAATTGGAACAACTGTTTGTAGAAGAGTATTTGTTGATGTTAATCAACCAGTATTTGACACCAGTGGTATTGGAACACAATCCGTATCTACTGTTGCTGGATATGGTGACTACAGTTGGGGTAAGATTACAGTTGCCTCAAGAGCAGGATTAAATAGTTTCACTGCATATACTGAAAATGGCGTTCTTGGAATAACCACATCAATGAGAGTAGAAAGAACTGCTCCACTGAAATACAAAAATTACGTCACTTGATGTTTAATAAATAAAAAAAACTCCGTTAAACTGGCGCAAAATGGCTGCAATTATAACTGATCAAATCAGAATTTTGAATGCGAAAAATTTTGTATCTGGAGTTAGTTCCAGTTCAAACGCATACTATTCCTTCATTGGATTACCTAATCCAACAGATTATCAAAGTGATTGGGATTCATCTCCCCCTGCACCAAAAGATAATTTCTCAGAAGAGAACGATTATTGGGATACAATGATCGCTGTAAAGAAGATAAATGGCACTGATGTTAGACAGGTAATTCCTAAGAGAACTTGGTCATCAGGTACAACTTATGACATGTATCGGCATGATTATAGTGTCACCAATACTGCAGCCGTATCCGGTGCCACTAATTTATATTCGGCATTTTATTATGTTTTAAATAGCGACTTTAGAGTTTATATTTGCCTTCAGAACGGAACTAATCCAGACAACCCCAATGGAAGACCATCTCTAGATGAACCAACTTTTACTGATTTAGAACCAAGATCTGCTGGATCAAGTGGTGATGGATATATCTGGAAATACCTTTATACTATCAAACCAAATGAAGTTGTAAAGTTTGAATCTACAGACTTTATGCCAGTTCCTGCTAACTGGGGATCAAGTGGAGATAATGCTCCTGTAAGGGATAACGCTGTTGACGGATCTATCAAGATTGTAACTGTAACTAATGCTGGAGTTGGTATTGGAACTGCAAACCAGACATACACAAGAGTTCCTATCGAAGGTGATGGGTCTGGAGCAGAATGCACCATAACAGTTGGAGCAGACTCTAAGGTTAGTGGAGTTACTGTTTCTAATCAAGGATCAAACTATAGTTATGGAAGTGTAAATTTAGTTGGTGGTAATGTTCCAACAGGAACTACTATTCCGACATTTGATGTTATCATGAGTCCTCAAGGTGGTCACGGAAAGGATATCTATAGAGAACTGGGAGCATACAATGTCTTATTATATTCTAGAATTGAAAATGATAATGAAAACCCAGATTTTATAACAGGAAATCAAATTGCAAGAGTAGGAGTTATTCAAAATCCAGAAGTATCGGTTGGAAACGTTTTAACTTCAGACAAAGCAAGTGTTCTGAGTGCTCTTAAATTAACTGGAATTGGATATAGTTCTGCTACCTTTGAAGCAGACTCAACATTCACTCAAACTGTTGCAACAGGATCAACTGCTACCGGAAGAGTTGTTAGTTATAATCAGACAACTGGTGTTCTTAAGTATTGGCAAGACAAATCCTCTTTTGGATTTACAGCTGCTGGAGTTGGAGTTACAAATCCAACTTATGGATTTAATGTTACTGAATTTACTTCATCTCCAGATACTGGTGGTAGTGTTCAGATCACACCTTCATCAGGGTCAGTTTTGTCAATTGATGCAAACTTTACAGGTATCACAACCGTAATAAATAATCGTACATATTATCTTGGTCAGTCATTTACAAGTGGGGTCGCAGGTCCTGAGGTTAGAAAACACGCAGGAAATATTATATACGTTGATAACAGACCTTCGATCACCAGATCATCTAACCAAAAAGAAGATATCAAAATTATTTTGCAGTTCTAAAGAATTATGCCACAGCAAACGAACCTCAATGTAGCACCATATTTTGATGACTTTGATCCGGTAGATGACTACCATAAGGTGCTATTTAAACCTGGATATCCGGTTCAGGCAAGAGAATTAACTACTTTACAGTCTATTCTTCAGAATCAGATTGAGAAGTTTGGTCAGCACTTTTTTAAAGAGGGTGCAAAGGTAATTCCAGGTAACACTGGATACACGCAGTTGTATTATTGCGTTCAGTTACAGAATACTTATCTTGGAGTTCCTGTAGCGGCATATGCTGAACAATTAGTTGGAACTAGAATTACCGGAGAAACTTCTGGTGTAAGTGCTGTTGTAGATAAAATTCTTTTACCAGAAGACTCTGAGAGAGGAAATCTCACTCTTTATATCAACTATTTAAATTCTAGCACTGCAAATAATTCAACTCAAACTTTTTCTGATGGAGAAAACCTGAGTTGCAGTGAAACTATTGCTTCTGGTCTTCTTGGGAATAGCACTATCGCTGCTGGGTCTCCCATTGCAACAACAATACCTGAGGGAGCAGCTGCTACTGGATCTGCTTTCCAGATTCAAGAAGGTGTATATTTTATTCATGGACATTTTGTCAACGTTAACACTGAAACTTTAATCCTTGATCAATACGGAAATAATCCTAACTATAGAGTTGGATTATTTGTTAATGAAACGATTGTTAATGCTGACGAAGACGACAGTCTGAATGATAACTCTCAGGGATTTAATAACTATTCAGCACCAGGTGCAGATAGACTTAAAATTTCTGTAAGTTTATTTAAAAAACCATTAACTGATTATAATGATGATCAGTTTGTTGAGTTGTCTATCATTGAAGAAGGAAATATTAAATCACAAACCAAGAGAGGGGATCTTGGTGGTGGAGTAGGATATAAAGATTGGACAGATATCCTTGCAAGAAGAACATATGCAGAATCTGGTGATTATTATGTAAAGGCATTTGATCTGTCTGTACACGAATCACTTAATAACGGAAAAGGTAATAGAGGAGTATTTAACGCTGGTCAGTTGACTTATGGAGGAAAGACTCCATCTAACGATTTGATGCTTTACAAGTTCTCTCCAGGTAGAGCGTTTGTAAGAGGTTACGACATCGATATCAGTAGTGTAACTTTTATTGATGTTCCTAAACCAAGAACAACTGCAACCATTGAAGATCAATCAATAATTTATAACACTGGACCAACCTTAAGAGTTAATAGAACTTGGAGAGCACCAGATGTTGGAGTTGGTAATACATATATTCTTAGTTTAAGAGATCAGAGAGTCGGTCTTACAACAGATGGAAGTGGTGGAACTCCTGATCCTGCAGGTAGAGAAATTGGTGTTGCTAGAGTATATGATTACAGATTAGAGTCTGGATCTTACAATACTTCTAATGCCACTCTTAATGAATGGAATCTTTCTCTGTTTGATGTTCAGACAACGGTAGACTTGGTTCTTAATCAAGCAACAACTCTTTCTGTTCCTACTTTTGTACAAGGTAGTAGAAGTGGTGCAACTGCATTTATCAAAGATGCAGTTTCAAACTCAAACGCAGTATCTTTGTATGAGGTAGAAGGAGACTTTATTCCTAATGAAGCACTGGTGTTTAATGGACTCAATGACGGCAGAATTGCTACTGCAGTTACATCATATAGTTTGTCTGACGTAAAATCTGTTTATGGAAGTAATGATAGACTGACTGGCATCAATACCTTTGCTGCTGACGTTGTTCAGACTCCAGTGATTGCTGTTGGAGTAGCAACAATCACCAAAGCTTCTGGTGGAGTTAGTACCGTAAGAAGTGCAAGTAGTGCTCTTCCAGGACTATTCAAGGTTGGAAACCTGGTAGAGTATACAAATCCATCAGCAACTATCGTTGATCCTACTCTTGCCAGAGTTACAAGTGTTGACACTGATTCTATTCAGATTGCTGCGGTCACCCCAGTTCCAGGAATTGTCCAAGGAGCTCTCCCAACTAGATCAGTTGATGTTAGTGACTTTAAGATAGTATCTACAAAACTTGATCCTTCCTCTGATAGTACTCTTTATACTAGACTACCAAAAACGGATATCGAATCTATTGACTTTACTAATGCAAGTTTAACTATAAGAAAGGTTATAAGTGTTGATATTGCTAATGGTCAACTTTCTTCTAACGTAATTGCAAGTCAAAACGAATCATTCTTGCCATTTGATGAGGAAAGATATGCTTTGATTAGAACGGATGGAACAACTGAAGCATTATCTGCTGATAAACTTACTATTGCTAGTGGCGGAACAGCATTAAACATCTTTGGTCTTGGTGCTGACGATACTGGTGCTTCTTTAATTGTTTCTCTTAAGAAGGTTAAACCCACATCAAAAATTAAAATTAAGAATAGAGTTAAATCTCTAATCGTTGATAAATCAAATAACCAAGCTTCTGGCATTGGATCAACAACTTTAAATGATGGACTAGACTATGGAGGTGGAAACTTCCCATACGGAACTAGAGTTCAGGATGCTACGATTTCTCTGAATGTTCCAGATATTATTGAAGTTCATGGTATTTTTGAGTCTGCAGATACTAACAATGCTGAAGCACCAAAAGTTTCTCTGATTAATATCAATAGCACATCAACTACAACTGGAGAACTTATACTCGGTGAATCTTTCATTGGACAATCGTCTGGTGCAAATGCAATTATTGGAGAGGTATTGACATCTTCTCAGATTTCATATCTACCCAAAAATGATAGTAAATTTATTGAGGGAGAGACTGTAATCTTCCAGGATACAGGAATTCAGGCAGTTGTATCTGTTCTGAATTCTAATAGTTTTGATATTTCAGATAACTATAAGTTTAGAACTGGTCAAGAAAGTACATTCTATGATCAAGGAAGAATCATAAGAAAAGAAGGTAAGTCTGCTCCTGCCAAGAAACTAAAAATTTATTATAAGAGTGCATCTTTTGACTCAACAGATAATGGAGATCTTACCACTGTAGAATCTTATAAAAACTTTGATTATGATACTGAAATCAAAGCTATTAATGGAGATGCTAATACTGATATAATTGATATCAGACCAAGAGTTTCTGATTATACTGTTACCGAAGGCGCAAGATCTCCTCTGGAATTTTTTGGAAGATCATTTGATGCTGATGGAAATTCAGCGACGAATGCCTTGGCATCTGATGAAGCAATTTTAACAACATTCTCTCATTATCTTGGAAGAATTGATAGAGTTTTCTTAGACAGAAAGGGTAAATTCCAAGTTGTATACGGGACTCCATCAGAATTACCACAACCACCAAATCCAATTGATGATGCATTAGAGGTTGCCACAGTAACTCTGCCTCCATATCTTTATAATGTTAGAAATGCATCTCTGAAGTTCTTGGAACATAAGAGATTCCAGATGAAAGATATCAAGAAACTTGAGAATAGAATCTCAAGTCTTGAGTATTACACATCACTCTCTTTACTTGAGGCGAACACGGCAAATCTGTTTGTTCCAGACGGCGAGGGACTGAATAGATTTAAATCTGGATTTTTTGTTGATAATTTTACTGCATTTGGTGCTCAAGAAACAAGCGCACCAATAAAAAATAGTATTGATAGAGCAAACAAAGAACTGAGACCAAGACATTATACAAACTCTATTGATTTGGTTTTTGGACCTGTTGTAAATGTCGAACCTGGTCTTGATTTACTGTTTGCTCCACCAGAGGGAACTAATGTAAGAAAATCAAATGATGTAATTACTCTTGATTATAGTGAAGTTGAATACATTAATCAACCCTTTGCAACTAGAACAGAAAGTGTTACTCCTTTCTTGATTAGTTTTTGGCAGGGAACTATGGAGTTAAACCCTGCTTCTGATACTTGGGTTGATACAGTAAGAATTGAACCTAAGATTATTGATGTTGAGGGTGATTATGCTGCTCAAGTCGCATTACTTCAGCAAACAGAAAATCTTGACCCACAAACTGGGATGGCTCCTATAGTTTGGAATGCATGGGAAACTAACTGGACTGGATTTGAGTTTAATGATACCACTACAACAAGAACAACCACACAAACCGGTGCGACCAGAAGTGTTGGTGGTTGGGTTAATAATAGTCATCCTAGTCCGGCAAGATTGGTACAAGACACAATTACAACAACCATTGAGGATACTGTTAGAGAAACAATTCGGACTGGTGTAGAAACACGAACTGGTACTCAATTATTTGTTCATGAACAGTTTGATCGTGAGTCTGTTGGAGACAGAACAGTAAGTAGAGATCTCATTCAGTATATGAGATCAAGAAATGTTGAGTTCATTTCTAAGAGAATGAAACCTCTTACTAGAATGCATGCATTCTTTGATGGAGAGCAAGTTGATAAGTACTGTGTTCCAAAACTTTTAGAAATAGAAATGTTAACTGGAACATTCCAGGTTGGAGAAACTGTTATTGGTAGAATGGTCAGACCAGGACTTGGACCTGTTGCAAGAATGGATACTAGACAAATACCAAGAATTACATTTAGAGTTGCTCAGGCAAATCATAGAGAGGGTGAATACAATGCACCTGATCAAGTGTACAGAGAGAGTCCATATGATGGAACTTCGATGTCTGCAGTTTATTCTGCAACATCCACAATTCTAAACGTTGATACTTTCTCATTATCAAATGAAGCTCAGGGTGATTTTTCGGGAAGAATTGCTGAAGGAATGATTCTCAGAGGATCTACGAGTGGTGCAGAAGCAGTTATAACCGGACATAGACTTGTTTCTGATCTCGCTGCAAATCTAACCGGTAGTTTCTTTATTCCAAACCCCAATTCTGTAAATCATCCAAGGTTTGAGACTGGAACAAAGGTATTTACATTAACTAATGACGAAGATAATGATCCAGATGTAGCAACAACCATTGCAGAAGAAGCATTTACTGCTTCAGGAACACTTGAGACCGTTCAAGAGAATATTATCTCGGTCAGAAATGCAAGAATTGAGAGAAGACAGGAGTTCCAAGAAAGAAACGTAAATGAAAATCTTGGAACGGAAGTCGTTGGTTCTCAAGTTACTGGTCAAACAACAACTGAAAATGTAATTGGTTGGTATGATCCTCTTGCACAATCATTCTTGGTTGAGGAAGAGACTGGTGTATTCGTCACCAAGTGCGATATTTATTTCAGAACAAAGGATGATATGGACATTCCTTTGGTCTTCCAACTCAGAACCATGCAAAATGGTTTCCCAACACAGAAGATTTTACCATTCTCCGAAATTGTTCTCGATCCTTCTGAAATTGATACTTCTGATGATGGATCTGTTGCGACCACAATTGTGTTTAAGGCTCCTGTTTACTTAGAAGGTGGGCAAGAATACGCAATTGCTCTTGCATCTAACTCTACCAAGTATAGTGTTTACATCTCAAGAATTGGTGAGAATGATCTGCTAAGTGATGCATTCATTTCAAACCAACCATATCTTGGTTCTCTGTTTAAATCGCAGAATGCTTCTACATGGGAAGCAAGTCAGTGGGAAGATCTTAAGTTCATTATGTATAGAGCAGATTTCATAGATTCTGGTACTATTGATTTCTATAATCCACATCTGTCTGAAGGTAATAGACAGATACCCGTGCTTCAACCAGATTCTCTTGAGGTTTCTTCTAGAACAATTAGAGTTGGACTTGGAACCACCGTTCAGGATGCTGGATATGAAATCGGTAACACATTCTTCCAGGGAGCAAGTCATGTTAACAAGACAAATGCTACAGGTGTTCTGATCGGTGTTGCTGGAACTATCGAAAGAACCGGACTTACAATTTCCAATGCAGGTATTGGTTTGACCCCAACAGATGGGTCTCACACATTTACTGGAGTTAATCTGGTCACTTTGACTGGAAATGGTAGAGGTGCTCAAGCAACTGTCGGTGTTAATAATGGTGCGGTTAACTCAGTAGTGATTACTGGATCTGGTGGTAATGGATATCAAACTGGTGATGTTGTCGGAATTGATACCATTGGTGCTGGATCAGTAGGTAGAAATGTAAGACTTACTGTTTCTGGAATTGGTAAAACTAGTGAACTTATCTTAGATAATGTCCAAGGAGACTTTACTGTTGGTGGTCCACAACTGAACTACTTTAACAGCGTTGGTGTTGCTCAAACTCTGAACAATGATCTACCTGCTGCACCAGGTGGTAATGTTCAGATTGCTTCGATTAATGAAGTCTCTGATGGACTGCATATTAAGGTGAATCATCAGAACCATGGAATGTACTTCCCAGACAATAGAGTGGTTATTGCTGGAGTTCTTCCAGATGTTAAACCAACCAAATTGACTGCTGCATACACTTCGAGTTCTACATCTGGTCTTTCTGTTGAGGATGCAACTGGTTTCTCTACCTTTGAAAATGTCAGTGTTGGAACCACAAATACAGGATATCTCTTAATTGGAGAAGAAGTTATTGAGTACACCAGTGTTGACGGAACCACCATCGGTGGTAACATTGCTAGAGGAAATAATCCAATCACGTATCCTGCTGGAACACCAGTTTATAAGTATGAACTTGGTGGAGTTTGTCTCCACAGAATTAACAAAACTCACACATTGAGTGATGTTTCTATCGGAAGTTCTATTACATTCGACTCTTATAACATCAAACTTGATATGTCAGAGAAGTTTAATGCTTCTAATGACGATAGAAGTGATGATGCACTTGGTTTCCCCAAACTCTTTATGGGTGCTACTGGACCAACTGGAGGGCCAAACATTACGGCAACTCAGAATATGCCATTTGAGATCATTACTCCAATCCTTCAAAATGTTACTACAAGAGGAACTAGTATTAGTGCAGAGGTTAGAACCGTAACTGGTCAGAGTTTGAGTGGTAATGAAATTGCTTATCTTGATGCTGGATTTGAACCTATTGTTCCAAACTCGCCAAACTATCTTAGCAGCACGAGACTAATTGCTTCTAGAGTTAATGAACAGGCTAAATTGGGCAACATTACCGAGGGTGCTAGTTCTTTACAAATGAGAGTTAATATGGTAACCACAGATTCCCATGTTTCTCCAGTTATTGATGGTCAGAGAGTTAGCACTATTCTTACCTCTAATAGAGTTGATAGTCAAATCACTGACATCGCAAATGATTCTAGAGTGAAACAAATCTTGACAGATCCTACTGCTTGTCAGTATATTTCTAAAGAGATTACACTGGAAAATCCAGCAACTTCTCTGAAGGTTATCTTTGATGCCCATATCAATGACTTCTCTGATGTAAGAGTATTGTACGCCATTAGTAATAAGGATGGATTTGATCCAATCTTTGTACCTTTCCCAGGATACAAAAATCTTAACTCTAGAGGTCAAATTATTGATATCGCAGATAACAATGGAGAACCCGATTCATTCGTATCCAAAACTCCTACATATGGATTTGACAGTAATACTGTTGAGTTTAAGGAGCATACATTTAGTATTGATGAATTACCTTCATTTAAGTGCTACAGAATTAAAATTCTGTTGACGGGTACTTCACAGACATACGTACCAAGAGCCAAAAACCTAAGAGTTATCGCCCTAGCATGATGCATAAAGTAAAAGATTATGTGGATCTCGCAAGGGATCCACGAACAGGTGCCATAGTGAATCTAAATTCTTTAGACCATGAAAAATATGTTGAGAGACGTAAAGTGAAACGTAAAGAGTCTCAAAAGGTACAGAACATTGAGGAGGAAGTTGCTAATCTTAAAGAGGATATATCCGAAATTAAATCACTATTAAAGGAGTTAATCAATGGATCCAACTGACATAACATTAGATAATCTAACTAAAAGTTTTGAGTATACTAAGTTGGCAAGTGAGATAGATAGTTGTAGAGATATTGAGCAAATTAAGAATATTGCTAAGTGTTTTTGCAAACTATACTATAAACAACAAGAAACAATGGCGGCAATAGGTATTCCAAATGGCAACTAAAAACGTAACCTTTGATCCCGACTCTGGAGTTCCATATGGATCAAATCTGAGCATTTATGGTGGAACGGATTTTTCAACTGTTTTTAACGTAAAAACCACATCAAATGCTGCTTTTGATTTGACTGGATACTCTGGTGCAGCAGCATTAGCAAAAAGTGTTGCCGTTGGTGCAACTCTTGGTGCAACAGATACATTTACAGTTGGATTTACTAGTGCTTATGATGGGAAAATGACAATATCTCTCACAGACACGGAAACTAGTGCTCTGACTGAAGGTAGATATGTTTATGACGTTCTTGTAACAATTGGATCATCTACATATCCATTAGTTCGTGGAAACGTAAATGTCTTTAATACCATTTCATCTTGACCCTAAATACAATTAAGGAATTAGTGTATACATGGCTCAACCAGCAAGTAGGTCTGACCTAATAAACTATTGCAAAAGACAACTGGGAGCACCGGTTTTAGAAATCAACGTTGCAGATGAGCAGATTGATGATCTAATAGATGATGCTCTCCAGTATTTTCATGAAAGACATTTTGATGGTGTAGTGCAGACGTTTTTAAAATATAAAATTACGGAAGCAGACGTTAATAGAGGTAGAACAAGGGGAAATAGTCAAGCAGTTGGTATTGTAACCACAACAGCGACTTCATCTATAGATGGTTCAGATGTAACGTTTTCCTTTGAGGAAAACAGCAACTATTTACAGGTTCCTCCACAAGTTATCGGGATAAACAAGATATTCAGATACGATGGGTCGCAAACTGTGACCAATAATATGTTTAGTGTGAAGTATCAATTATTTTTGAATGATCTGTATAACTTCAGTTCTGTGGATATACTGTCTTATGCGATGGTAAAAAGATATCTTGAAGATGTAGACTTTTTATTAAACACAGAAAAACAAATAAGATTTAATCAGAGACAGGATAGACTTTACCTTGATGTTGACTGGGGTGATGTAACTAAGGATGATTATCTTATCATTGACTGTTATAGACTTTTAGATCCAAACGATTTCAGTAGAGTTTGGAATGATTCATTCCTCAAGAGATATGTAACTCAATTGATCAAAAGGCAGTGGGGACAAAATCTAATGAAGTTCCAGGGTGTAAAATTACCTGGTGGGGTTGAGTTAAACGGTAGACAAATCTATGATGACGCTCAGAAGGAACTTGATGTGATTAGAGAGGTTATGTCTAATACTTACGAACTTCCTCCATTGGACATGATTGGTTAATCTTATGCTTAATCCATATTTTCAGCAAGGTTCTAGATCTGAACAAAATCTAATTCAAGATCTTATCAACGAACAGTTGAGGATGTATGGTGTTGAAGTGCATTATCTTCCAAGAAAGTATTTGACTGAGAAAACAATAATTAAAGAAGTAATACAATCAAAATTTGATGATGCATATCCCATCGAAGCGTATGTAGATAATTTTGATGGATACAATGATAATACCACAATATTATCAAAATTTGGAATACAACAACAACAAGAATTAAATTTAATTATTTCAAAGGAAAGATTTGAGACTTATATTTCTCCTTTGATGAAGAATGAAGAAAATGTAAAACTAACTACAAGACCGAAAGAAGGAGATTTAATTTATTTTCCTCTTGGTGATCGTTTATTTGAGATTAAATTCGT
>CEON01042568.1_pt1 | contig 27049 bp, 20 predicted proteins | sample 530291 | NCBI WGS metagenome assembly CEON01 (sample SAMEA2619888, study PRJEB7988) | marine metagenome | biome: marine biome (ENVO:00000447); feature: surface water layer (ENVO:00002042); material: "saline water (ENVO:00002010), including plankton (ENVO:xxxxxxxx)" | depth 5 m
TCCATCACCAACTCGAACTCCAACTTCGGTAACACATCTCTACACTCTGTTGGTTTCAAAGGATTCGCATTTAACCAAGACAAGGGTGGTTATGTCACTGACATTATTCCTCCTCAGGTTGTATCTGCATCTGACACCACAATCAACCAGTGGTATACACTAGATGTTCAGGCATCGAAGTCAAGAAGCAATAACAACTACATCTATCTCGGTGGTACTGGTGTCAGTGATCCTGAAGAGCGTCCAGCAGCATCTATTAATGGATATAGAATCGGTGCTAAGACTGATGAAGAGCTATCTGTAACCCTACAGAGATACCCAACTGAACCAACTGGTCCTAATGAGTTTACCAGCATTCTGGAACCATCTGGATTCAAGTCCTGGACAGTTGGCATTGAGACTCTAACTCCATCCAATGCAAATGTTGATAACTATGCACAGGATGCTGCTAACAGAATTGAAGATAACAAAGCACTGATCCAGAACGAAGGTTATCAGTACATCATTGCTAAGTATCCAGAACTTCTAACGAAGCAATCAATCACTATTGCTAAGTGTGAAAGAGACATCGGATACTTTGTTGACGCTGTTGTCAATGACCTGAGACTTGGTGGCAACATCAACTCGATTCAGGCAGCAGAAGCATACTACATTGCTGGAAATCTAGAGTACATTTCTGATGAACTCAATGAAACTATTGATGCTCTAGATTATGTCAAGAACATCATGATCGCAGCAATGCGTAACTTTGACTTCATGGCAGTTGATTGCTCCTGTGATGGAACAAGCGCAATTGTTAATGTTCCTTCTACACAAGGTCTTGTAATTGGTATGAAGGTTGAGCAATATCCTCAAACTTCCTTCACCAACGGCAGACTAAATGAAAATCCTGGCAGTCCTCTAGTTGATGCTATTCAGTCTGGTTCTTACATTAGAAACATTATCAGTGACACTCAAATTGAACTGGGTGTTGTTGGTGCTAAACTAAACACTGGATCTGTAAGAAATACGATTCAAGCAAGAACAGGCATGTACCTGCACTTTGATTGGGTCGATCCAGCATGGTCTCTAATCAATCCTACATCTGACGACAGCATCACTCAAGATGCACAGGTTGATCAGCAAGGTAATCCTCTCCCTGAGTGCATTAACATTGCAACTGCAATTGAAGGATACTTTGAGCAAATCTTCCTGGTTCTAAACTCTGGTTACACAGTACTAGGTGGCAGAGAGGCAGACGCCTACAATGCAATCGTTAATAACAGCAGATTCATTGCTTCTGAAGCAGTTTATAGAATCGCTACCGACGTTGCATATGCTGGAACAAAACTTGGTCAGAATCTACTAGCATCTACTGGTGAAACAGTACAAGACGCATGTGTAGATGACGTAGAAAATGTCCTCCTACAGATTGCTACCGACATTAAGTTTGGAGGCAATGCTAGAACATTTGATGCTGCTAATCTCTATGTACAGAGTAAAGCAGTTATCGGTGAAGAAGCAGAGTCGAAGGCAGTATTCATTGAGGCAGGTAACATTGCCACCGAGGTAATGCGCCAAGAGACAGTTGTTGTTCAAGGTAATCATGGTCTAACTCAGATCATTGATCCTCAGGTTCTTCCTGAGTACGATGCAAACGGACAACTAGTAACTCCTCCTTGTGTTGATATTGCAAACCAAATTGCTACATCGATTGCACTGATTAACTCTGGTATTGATGGTGCTGTTATTGGTACTAAGACTCTTCCAGTATTCTCTGCAGTTGATAGAGTTGATGCTCCAGAACCTGGCGCGGGTCTCTCTGCCCGTGCAACCCTGTTTACCCTCAACACTGGTGGTGTCCTAGGCAACCCCAACCCACACGACCTAGAGACGGGTACAGCGGTCAGATTGGTTCCTAAGGCAAAAGCAGGTACAAATCCTGACAAACGTTTGATCAGACTACCTGATGGATTCAATACCAATACCAAGTATTATGTTATTGCTCCTGGTAGAAACCTCTATCCTGAGAACTTTGCACTAACTAAGCAGGTTCTGACAGTTACTGAGGCAGCAGGTACTAACTTCGCAGCACCTAACGTCACAAGAGGTGCCGCTGCTGGTCTATATCGTTCTCTCATCGCACAACCTAAAGTTGATACTGATGGAACTGCACTAGCATCTGGTACTGGTCTTAAGTTCAATATCACAGTCGAAGGTGATGGTTCCATCACTCTTGGCGATGGCGGTACTCTACCTGGACTTGCTAATGGAGGTTCTAGATACGAACTAGGAGACATCGTTGTTATTAGCGATGCACAACTAGGTAACACAGGTGCTCCTGATCTAGAGATTGAAATTACATCTGTATCTGCAGCAGAATATCCTGGTGTGTTTGATGGTGCTGAAGTTAATAAGCTCATGCTTGCAACTTCGATCGAGAACGCTGCAGCAGGTATCTACATGTACTCTCCCGAGACTGACTCGGTTGACGAGGATGTAGAGATTGAACTGCAACAATTCACCCTCGATTCTAAGTACGATCTACACAAGTATAAGTCTAATGTCGTCGGTGCATCCGAGATTGAGACCTCTGTTGCTCACATCTTCGATGTTCCAACTGCAGGAACAACTCCCCAGAAAGTCTTTGTAAGAGTTGCTGATGATCTACAAGGTTCTGCACTACCTCAATTGAGTGGTGCTGGTATCATTGACGATCAGACATTCTTCTTTGTACGTTATGTCTCCAATAAGCGTTTCACCCTACACGAGTCTGCATCTGATGCAGAGACAGGTGATAGAGCACTAACATTCTCTCCTGGAACTGGTGTTAACTTCTATGTTTACGCTAACAAGCGTACATCTCCACTGAGATTTGACGCTGAATATACTGCAAACAATAGTGGTCTGTGGTATGTTAACGTCAAGGATACTTCTTCTACTTCCAACACTACAACCTACAACAGATACAGCATTCTGTCTAGATTCCATGGTGGTGTAGAACTGGTAGATGACTATCAGAACAAGACTGATCCAACTCTCGATACTCGTTACCTGCGTGTTAATGACGAGAGACCAAAAGAGGATAGAGTTTATAGACTACGTTATGTTGTTCCTTCTTACCTGGATACAGTTCGTGATCCTCTTAATGGTTTCGTCATTAAGACAAGAACTGACGACAAGCGTCGCCTAGTTCCACAGAAAGTTCTACTGAAACCAATTGGTGGCAACCCTAATGCTGTTGCACAATTCTTCAACCCAGCTGGTGCTAATGAACTGATTGGTGGTAACAAAACTGATCTGTTGAATGACACCATCAGAACAATCGATCCTGCTGTTCTAGATCTGCTACCTGAGCAACAATCTCTATATGATCCATACTTGAATCCAAAGGTCATTGAGTTTGATTCTAAGATTGCTGCTACCATTCAGTCTGCTAGAAAGGTCAATCAAGGCGGCACTGATTACATGGAATTGACTCTGTTTGATCACACCATTACTAACACTTCTGTTAAGAATGAGATCTTCACAGTCATTACAGTAACAAGCGTACAGAGCGGTCTGTTTAGTCCAAATGCTACACAGAGCAATGACACTAACAAGATTACTTGGAGTGTTACTAACGGAGAAAACTCTTCCTCTGGTACTGCATATCTACAAGCAGCTGTACAAGATCCTGGTACTGGTAAGTATTCCTTGGTCCTTAAGGAAGTAGTTGGTACTATTGAGTACAATGGAACAGATTCTGTTGTTACCTTTACTCAGGAGTCTACAGGCGTTACTGCAATCCTATCTGATGTACCTAACTCCTTCGGTGATCCTGATGCTCTTGATAAGTCGCTCAGAACTAACTATCTCTACAGAGTAGAAGGTTCTAACGTCTACACAGTTGCTCCTGGTGATACAATCACTGATGACACTGGTCAGAACACATACTACGTTGCTTCTATTGAAGATCAGGGAGACTTTGAAGATAGTTTCTACATCTTCGACATCGACACCCTACAAGAGCGTATCGCAAACCAGCAAGATGGTATCTACTACCTGACCTGCCTACGTGGTAACATCTCTCCATTCCCAACTGGATCTGGTGTTGGTGAGAACTTCAGAAACTTCAAGTTCTCTCAACCTATTTCCTTCCTGTATCCTCAGAACTATAAGAACGATCCTCTTTGGTTCCAAGTTGATGGTACTACTGGAGTAAGAGATACTGCTATTCTTGACGCTCCTGCAGCATCTTCTGCTGCTGACAACTATGTTCATGGTCTCGTTACTATTAACGACTCCAAGCGTAGTGAGACGAAGGAAGCAATTGTTGACATGATTAGCAACTCCTTGCTCGCTGGAAACACTTACACTTCTGCTAATGCGATTACAGCACAAGAAGGTAATGCAACCTCTGGATCTGAGGATAGACTGATTCCTATCTCTGGTGACTCTCAGTTCCCAACAGATCGTAAGATGTATGTCGAACTCCGTCGTCCATCGATTGCAAGATCTGGTAACCACACGTTTGAGTATCTTGGTTTCGGTCCTGGTAACTACTCCACTGGTTTCCCACTGCGCCAGGAAGTGGTCCTAACTGACAAACAGGACTTCTATGCTCAAGCGAAGCGTGAAGACGGCGGTATCGTCTTCTACACGGGTCTGAACTCCAATGGTGACCTGTATATCGGTAACAAGAAAGTTAACGCTATTACTGGTGAGGAGACATTCCTAGAAAGTGCAGAACTCCTAGATTCTGAGGACGAAGATGAAGATGTAGGAAACCTCGTTACGACGTTTGACACGCCTGTAACGTTCAACTCCACCATCACAGTTGCAGGTAAGTCTACATTCAACGCTCCTGTTGAAATCAACGTCGAACCTCTAGATGGCACACCACTGATTGTTCAGTCTAAGATTCCTTCTGGTGGTGATCCAACTCTATTCCGTGGATCCTGGAGATCTGGTGGTCAAGATGGTGACATCGTTATCGGTGAAAACAGAATCAGATCTGCTGTATTCGTAATCAATGCAAGACCTGAAGTTGGTGGCATTGATGGTCAAGGATACACAATGAGAACCCACCATGCTGCTGGTGTTCCTTCTAACATCACTCCATGGCAACTACCTAATAGATTCGCTGCTGCTCAAGAAGTATTCTTCGGATCTGGTAATGCTCCATCCCCTGGCGATATTCTCTTCAAGGGTGACTTTATCGGTAAGTCTGGTTCTACATCCTGGATTCTAACCAACACATTTGATAGCATTGAGACAAATATCTCTAATATCACTGCTGATGGTTCTAACACTCTAACTGCTAACTATGTTCCTGCAACGGACAACACTGATACCAAGATTGCAGTTGGCACTAAGATTAGAATTAAGAACTTCAGTAATGCTTCTCTCAATGGTGATTGGTTGGTTACTGAAGCAGCACCTGCTGGAACATTCTTCAAGTTCGCTATCTTCTCTACTATTACAACTGGAACGACCTATCTGTGGTCTTCCCAGGCAGCTGGTGCTGACATGCTTAGAGAGACAGTCAACTGGAGAGAGACTGGAGTTATCGGTGCTGAGGCAATCAGAACTCTAACTGATGAGCGTGGTGATTACAGAATTGGTATTAACACAGTCGCTAGAACATCTCAGGATGCAATCTACGACGCTAACGTAGATGAATTCACCGAACCAAGAGCAACCCTCGATGTTGTCGGTGATTCCTACATCAGTGGTACTAAACTCGTTACTTACGATTCTGCTGGTGCTGTAACATCTAACAGATACGATCAGTTCAACTTCAATTCTGATCAACGCGAAGGTCTTAGTGCTGCTGCTAAGGCAACTCAAGGATTTATCGATGTAGATAATGCTTTGGTTGTCGGTGGTGATAGCAATGATCTAGACCAGAATGCAGTCTTCCGTGTTCATAACACAGATACTACACTGCCTGGATCAACTTACTTCTCTGGTGGTAGAGTCGGTATTAACACTGACTTCGGTCTGGCACTTGGTAGAGAATGTGATCATAACTTCACAGTTATCGGTGATGCAAGAATCAGTGGTGATGTTCTTCTCCAATCAGACTTGGCAGTTAATGGTGGTGACATCACTACAACTCAGTCTACATTCTATCTGCTGAATGCTAACGTACAGCAACTTGACTTTGTTTCTGCTGGTCAGATTATCCGCATGGGTAATACAACAGTAGGTGATGCAGAACTAAGCATTCACAACGCTTCTCAAAACAGCACAATTAGACTTGGTGATAGTGCTCTAACATCTAATTTACAGATTCATAACACCTCCAAGAATGCAACAGTTGATATTGCAACAGTTGACGATGGTGGTGCTAACAATGCACAAATCACAATTGGTGGTGCGTTCCTGAACAAGTCTTCCTCGTTCAACGTTGGTACTTGGCAGACAAACCTTGATGGTCAGTTGCAGATTGGTACTCAGATTGCTGCTGGAACTGGAGAAGTTGACCTATTCACAAGAGCAGGTACACTCAACCTCTTCAATAGCGATGAGAACACTGAAATCAACTTCGCACAGGCGTCTAACAACCTCACGATGGCATCTCTTGGTGGTACAACCACCATCAGAAACTCGCTGCTGGTTCAGGCATCTGCAACAGTTGATTCCAACATCCTTCTCCGTGGTGGTACAAGTGCTGGTATCATTGAGATCATTAGAGGTAGATTCTCTACTCCAATTACTGCTCACAACACATCCAGTCTAGACAATCCTAATATCGACTTCTACAAGTATAACTCTACTGGTAGAAAGATTGATACTGCTGGTGTTGGTCCTTGGGGTGGCACTGATTACATCGAAGGTGGTGGTCAGATCACTGGATTTGATAACCTAACCTTCACAGTTGGTGGAAGAACTCCTGGTCTCTACACATTCGTCTTCCTCGAAGGTGGTACTGGTACTGGTGCAGCTGTTAACGTTAACGTTGCTGGCGACGGCACTCTAACTATTGAGACAGTTACTAACTCGGGTACTGGTTACACTGATAACGATACTCTAACCATTCCTGGCAACTTGATCGGTGGTGCAACTCCTGCTCAAGATGCAACGATTCAGGTTGCTGGTGTTAATGATCCTGGAAATGTATACTTCCTACCAATTACAACTCCAGATCCTACTGACTTCCAGATCGGTGATCTGCTCCTAATTGATCGCGGTAATGCTGCATCTCCTGATGTTGTTGGAACTGGTGCTAACCAAATCACTGGTCTCCGTGATCAAGCGAAGTCTGAAATCGTTCGTGTTGTTGGATTGGTTAACGTTACTGATCCTCAGCAAGAGTTTAGAATTAAGGTTGAGAGAACACAAGAAGGAACAGGCGATCCATCTGGTGGTAGTGCTCCTGTACCTTGGACTGATCACCCTGACGAGTGCGTCATTGCTAAACTTAAGAAAGCTCCTGCAGCATCTTTCATCACTGGTACTGATGCTGACCTAGATGATGACATTGATCAACCACCTACTGGAATTGGTAACGGCACTGCAAACGTCAGAATCGGTGTTGCTGAATTTGGTGGTATTCTAACCACACAGGACTTCTTGAGACTAGATGGAAATGAAATTGTTGGCATTGCTGACATCGTTGCATCTGAAGTTCAGGCACTCACAGTAACTGATGGTGGCGATCCTGCAACAATTCAGTTCAACGTCAACTCCGTCACAGGTGACACTGACATTAGAGGATCTATCGCTGCTGGTCAAGGACTCAGCAAGTTCACGATGGATTCTGCTACAGGTAATACCTTCCTGGCAGGAACTCTAACTGCTGAGAACACACTCACACTGAATGGTTCTACAGTATTCAACCAAGAGTTCTTTACCATCACTAATGGTGGTCCTGCAACCAACGGCGGCACAACAATTCCTCTCCGCACTACATTCCAAGTTGAAACATCTACTGGTAACACTACCTTCACTGGTGACCTTACCATTAACAATTCATCTGGAGATCCAAGACTAACTCTAGTTAACCAATCTGGTGATCTAACAGTCTATGGTTCCCTGAGTGCTCTCGGAACAGGAACATCGACATTTGGTGGTAGCATTACAGTTGCCAATAACATTACTGCTGGTGGTGACTTCGATCTATCTGGTGATATCGTAGTTGGCGGTGACGCAACAATCAATGGCGGTGACTTTGAAGTCAACTTCCAAGGCAATGAGAAGTTTAGAATCAACCAGAATGGTTCTATGAACCTCAATGGTATCACGAACTTCTTCAGTCCTACTGGTGCTAGAAAGTGGGATTACACCGCTTCTTCTGCACACCTCCTAACTGCTAACGTCAACACCTTCGTTAACGCTTCTGGTAACACAATTCTACTGCTACCAGAGACTGCTACGATGGGTGACATGATCAGAATTGTTGACATCGGTGGTCTCCTAGATAATAATACAACTCTCATTATTCGTGCTTATCAGAACGAAAGTGTACAAGGTTCTATCACAAACACTTCACTCTCCCTCTTGAGTGGTGTACCTGGAACATTTACTGATGATCAGGGTACTGCAACAAATTGGACGAGCAGCTGGACAGGTGGTGAACTTGTCGTTCAGACACCTAATGCTGCATTCGGTCTAATCTATGCAGGCACCACTACATCTGATGGCGATGGTGGAGCACCTGGAAGTAAAGCAGGTTGGTATCTAATGGACGTATAAAAACATGCCCTTCTATCAAAGTGTAAAAACGATGAAGGCAGCAGCGATCGGCACTATCATGCCGTGGACTGGTGCCCTCTCTCAAATTCCCGAAGGATGGATTATTTGTAGCGGTGGCACAGTTGCTGCCGCTGACTATCCTTTGCTTGCTAGAGCAATTCAAGACAATTATGGCACCGCAGCTACATCTACCTTCGGTGGTCAGTTCCCTAGTTATGAAGGAGATATCGGTTTGCCTGCACTAACGGGTAAACCACTTTTGGATGTTGAAACGTCATATTTTGGTGTATCTGGAACAGGACACCCTCAAGATACCCCTGCTCTCGCTCAGGCAGAAATTACACCATTTATTGGAGCAAATTCTGATAATGGTTTTTCTTCGACTATCAACAACGTTGTAACTGACGTAAAGTTTGTTCTAGACAACAACCAAACATATGCTGGTAAACTAAGAGGAAATACAGTTGTTCAGGGATCTGGTGAAGCATCTAGAACAATGTTCTTTGGTCCAAGAAAGTTAGGAAGATCCCATATCAAGTCACATAAACATGGCGGCAGAAATATTGAGACGATCTCAGAACTTCCTTCTGCTAGACCTGGAGAAGGTGTTGTACCTTACGCAGACGTTACATACAACTTTACTGCAAATATTGGTGAAGGTGGAAACTTCCCTGATGGAACAGATAGACCATTCAACCCTGGACCACAGGGTGACTTTGGTTTCTTCCAATGGCAGTTTACTGGTTCTGAAAGAGGCGTAAATGATGGTTGGGGTTCTGGACCCACAGGTAGAGTTATTGGTGCTATTAACGCAGAATCTCCACCAATTAACTGGACTCCAAGAAACTGCATTGGAACACCAATTAAAGGTGATATTACAGAACCAAGTAATATTAGAACATTCCAAGGTGTTCAAGGTGGTGCAGCAGATAAAAACGTTTTGATGGCAACGTTGCAAACGTTTGATGCTGGTGTTACTGGATCAGATAATGCAGCTGGACCTTTGAAATATGGTCCACTTGGAGCAGATTTGCCCATTCCTAATGGTCAGTCTAACTTCTATCCAGATCTTCTATATACTCCTGGAAAACAAGCAAGTAATGTTGTTGCTTATGATACTCTAATGAGTAATCCTGGATGGAATTTTGAAATTACAACTCCATCCACAGCAACTCAAGACCAAATCTTGTCACACACTCATGATGAATTTGATGTCACTTTTGATAGATCTGGTCTAAAACCAGATACTTCTCTAAACGTGACTGTTGAGGCAGTTACTGGCACTCTAAACCTAGATAATGATAGAAATGTTGGTGTCCTACAAATTGACATGAACATCTCTCAACCAGGCATGTCCTGCATATATCTCATCAGAGCATACTAAAATGGGCGTAAATTACACACAAGACATTAAAGGAAAGTATGGTGGATATGTGGGATGTATTGTTCCTCATGCAACTCCATATCTTCAAAATATTAATGATCCAGCATTAGCACAATTCAAGCAGTATGTACCTGCTGGATATTTGAAGTGTGATGGTAGTATTGTATCTGCTAGAAAGTATAAAGCACTTGCGGATATTATTGGTGTAGGAACTACTGGTCGTTTTGCTAAAGAGGGATCTTTGGTTAGAGATGCAGATCTAGATAATAATGATTTTGGTCAAATCCAACTACCAGATTTGGGATCAAAAGTTATCATCGCTTCTCCTAATAGTGTTGGTCAGTATACTTCTACAACCAATGAAACAACTGGAAGAAATAGAGTTGGACCTGCCGTAGAAATTTTTAGTAATGAAGGTCAAAGTCAGTTAGTGTGTGAATTTGGTGGATCATTTACTGGTAAAAGAAATCAAACTAACTACAACTTTAACTCTGGACCTAAATTCAGATTTGACACTAGAAGTTCTGAAACAATTCTCGACATTGAGAACTTCCAAGGTCATGCTCATAACGCAGGAACAAACAAACTAAACTATACTGCTCAACATGCTGTTGGTGGTGATGGTAAAGATGGTGGAGAATTCGGTGCTAACTCTGGTGCTGGTAACTCATTGGAAGATTCTCCTCTCAATACATCATTGCTTTCTATTCACCAGCATAAAATTGGTAAACCATTGACTATTCAACACACATTCCAATATCAGCATCAACAGGATTTCCCAATTATCGCTGACGGAGTATTCTCAACTCTAGATCTAGATATCGAAGATATTAAGCAACTAGATAACTTCTCGTCGCCTTTCATCATCATCACATATCTAATTAAATTCTAAAATGCCAGTATCGAATTTCATCACTACAAATTACTCCAGTAATGGTAGTATAAATTTGCCTGGAAACGCACAGAACGTTGAGGTGCAGTTATGGGGTTCTAAAGGTGCTAATGGTGCCCAATCTGCAGGTTCTGGTGGTAGTGGAAGATATATGAAGGTTACCTTGCCTAACTATACGGCAAGAACATTAAGTTTTAATTTTGATAAAAATGGTGGTAGCGGGGGAAATGGAGGATCTTGGTCCGAAACTATTGCTGTGCCAGCAACATGTAATGCAACCTCAAATATCTCTGCAAACTGGTCATCTAATGGTGTATTGAAAGTTAATGGTGCTGGTAATGCAAACATTACCATTAACCAGTCTACTAATGATAATCCTAACACTGCAGGCACATCATTTACTAATGCTAGCATCAATAGCAATTTTAATAGTAGTAGTGCAAACTTTACTTTTAATAATGGAAACTTTAGTGATAGTGCTAGATTTCAATCAGGTAATGTTCAATTTAATATTCAAGGTCTTCAAAAACCACTACAAAGGTTTAATAACAATCAGTGCTTGAAACTGAGAGATGGTGATGGTAATGATACTAACACCTCATTCTGTATTGGTGCTATCAATCAAAAGACCTATTCATATGATTGTTCTTATAATGTAACTAATAATTATTCAGGTTATGATGGTGGACAGGGAGGAAAGAGTGCTAGACTAGGTGATAGTATTGCTGGTGATTATATCGCTATCGCTGGAGGCGGCGGTGGCGGTGGCGGTGGAAATAGTAAAGGTGGAACTGGTGGCAATGGTAGTAACGCTGGAGCACCAGGCAATTCCAATATAGGTCAAAATATCAATGGTGATGGTCAAAATGGATCCAGTAGTGCCTATGGTGGAGGCGGCGGCGGTGGCGCTGGTGTTAGCCCAGGTGGTTCTGGTGGTGGTGCAGGTTCTGCTGCTCCTACTGGTGGTGGTGGAGGAACAGGTGGAAGTAGTGCATATGATGGATCTTATTGTAGTTTGAGTGCTCAGAATACTACTAATCAAGCAAATCCAAAAGCAACACTCAAGTATAAACTAATCACCCCTGAAATTAATAGTTTTAGTACCAGTAAAACTACGATGATCAACAATGGTACTGACTTTATCACATTAAAGTGGCAAACTACTGATGCTATTGATGTTGATCTAAAAGGTAATTCTGAAGATCCTGTGTATGGAAACTCGTATGTTGATGTTGCTGTAGATAACACATCTGGTCTTATTAGACAACCAACAGATGATATTACATACACATTAAGAGCATGTACTTATGGAAATGTTTGTACAACTGCATCCGTAGCAATTACAGTATATCAAGTTCCAACTCTTGATTTTAGTGTAGATCCTACATCTATTATCAATGGTAGTGGACAAACAGCACTTCTTGAATGGGCAATTACTGGAGATGGAGTGCAAGCACAGATTGACCAAGGAATTGGTTCAATTCTGCAAACTGGTAATCAAGTTGTTCAACCAGGAGCTACCACAGACTATACTCTATCCCTAACAAGTCTAGGTGGAGATTTAACTGAGACTATAACTCTCACTGTATATAATCCACCACAATTGGTGTTTAATGGTCCTACTGGGATTAATTATGGACTATCGTATGACTTCCTTATCAAAACGATGTTTGCTAATGGTGGATCTCAGGTAGAAATGAGAGAGTATTATTTTAATGCAGATGGAACCCCAGCAAATTCATATACCACAACCATTATTGATACTGGTGCAGATGCTTCTGCTGAAGCACAGACTGGATTTAGAGAACAAGAATTTACACCAAATATCACTTGGACTGATCTAGGACCATATAGAGTTGATTTCTTTGCATCTGCCAGTGGTGATGGTGGAGCTGTTAATGATAGTAAATCTTATATGGTTAACATTGACAGAACTCCCAATCCATTTACTATTCCTCCAAACCCAGATGAACCACCAGAGGAAGATCCTGTTCTTTCTCCTGATGACACTAAATCTGGTTTTGTTGGATCACCAGTTATTCTAATTGATGATATAGATATACCAGTAGAGATCTCAGCTGACGAACCAATTCAAGTCAGATTTGATCCCGATGATCCAGAAGTAGACGCAAACTGGAAAAATTTACGTCAATATAACTTACCCTAAGTAAATGGCAAAGGCACAATGTGTATCCGTTATTGATGAGGCGCAGAATGGTACGCCTCAGTCTACGTATGATGCTACGTGGACTACTTTTCGTAATGATTATCCAAATAGACAATTTTGGTTATTACAACCAGGCGGACCTAGTAGAGGCACACTAAAAGTTCCTACTGCATATACTAATGATCCAGATGCAAATGGTCCTATTACTGTAAATAGGGATAATAATGTAGACGGACAAGAATCTGATTGGTTTAGCATTTGTCAGTTCAATACATTGCCAGAAGGTACTGTTGTATCGGTGTTTATTGACACTTCTGGTAGTATGACATTGAATACAGTTAAAAAATCATACGATAAGTTCAATGCAGATTGTGCCGCTGCAGGTATTGATATTGTTTATGATACTCAGTCTGGTGGAGAAAGGTGGATTCAACCCCACATCAAAGATATTCCTCCCAGTGTTAACTTTGAGGTAAATCCAACAGAGATTCAACTCGGAACATCAGAAACAGCAGAGTTGAGTTGGTTGGTATTTGGCGATGTTAATACAACAAGCATTGATAATGGTATTGGTGTTGTTACAGATCCACAAGGATCTATTACAGTACAACCAACAGTAACTACAACTTATACTATTACTTCCGTAGGTGACGCAGGAACTACAACTAGATCTGTAACTCTAACTGTTAATGCTCCTCCTCTACCAACCATTAATAGTTTTACCATCGATCCAATTGAATATATCAATCCTGGTGTAACAGAAGCAAGTTGGTCGGTCAGTGGTATTTTGATTAGTAATATCAATATAACGTGGCCTAATGGTGGATTACTTGATAATCTTGCTCAAAGTGGAACTGCAAATATTTCTCCTCAGGATACTGGTACTGTAACACTAACTGCTACTAATCCTAGTGGATCAGTAACTGCAACTCAATCACTTACAGTTTATGAACCAGTTGCTGCAACAATTATTGCAGATCCTAATCCATCAACAGGACCAGGGGTAGACACTGATCTAGAATGGAATGTTACTGGTAGTGCTACTTCAGCAAGCATTGATCCTCCAATTGGTGGTGGTGGCAACGTTGTTCTTACAAATGGTGTACAAACAATTGCACCAACAGAGACTATTACCTACACAATTACTGCAACTGGTCCTGGTGGAACTGATACTGATAGTGTGACAGTTGTCGTTTATCAAGCACCTCAACTAAGCGTATCGTTCCCAGCAGCTGTTGTTTATGGTAATCAATATGATATTCCAGTTACATATGATTTTGCTACTCAAGGCGTTAACATTGAATTGAAATATTATACTAGAGATAAAACTAATCCTGGTACTTTAGTAGAAAATACTTCAACATCTACACTTGGTGGCACAGCATCTGATGAATTTACTGGTCAGATCAATGCAACATATACTACTAATATTCCATGGACTGATGATGGTCCTTTCAAAGTTAAGTGGATTATTACAGCAACTGGAAATGGAGGAAGTATTACGGAACAGTCTACATTGATAGATACTGTCATCGATAGAGAACCAGCGGCGTTTACTTTGCCTGAGACTGATAATGTATTCCCTACTACGGACCCTGTTCAAACACCTCCACCACTTGAAGCAATCAGTGATCCAATTATTATTGATAATATTGACATCTCTGTTGAGATTAAAGCTGATGAACCAATTCAAGTTAGATTTGATGATGATGACCCAGACTTCGATGTAAACTGGAAGTCTCTCAGGGAACTCTAGATAAATACTTAGTAGGAAAATCCTAATTATAACCCATGCCTGTTTATAATTTTTCCTCGAATCCACTATATGTGGATGAAGGGCAAAGTATTCAGTTTCGATACGAAGCGCCGCCTGATTTTGATGCGACTACTGTCGTTACCATTCAGGTCGGTGAATATCAAACACTGTGGGTTATTAAGACCAAAGCAGAGGATTTTGCTCCCGATGATTTTACTCTGCTAGATTTTAGTCCTGCTGAAAAGGACAGATATTATACTTATGCAGAAACTAGTGACTCTCCTACTACTCCAAACACAGGAAATCCTGCAGGCGGTGGTGCAAGTTCTCCTCCAGTAAGATCTGGAGAAACGGTCATTGAAATTGATGGACTATCGGTAGGAACACAGGCACCATTCTCTGTATCTTCTAATGTAGTTGATGCTGCTGATTATGGTTGGCGTATTCGTGTAGGTGGTACAGGTTCTTGGGGTGCATTTACTGATGGTACATATTATAATCAGGCATCTCCACCACAAATTACAGTTTCCAATGGAGATCAAATTCAGGTTTATGTAAAATCATCAGAAAACGCTGTTGATGAGAAGTTTGTTATTGTCAACGTTGGTTTTGGATCTGCAAAGTGGAGAGTTACCACTGGTCCAGACCTTCCAAACATTCCAAATCCACTGCCAGTATTCAATAACTTAGAAGATTTGGATTTTAATGTAGTAGTTTATAGTAATATTGTTCAGATTACTGGACTAAGCACCGATGCAACAATTTCTGTTAGTGGTGCTGCAGCACAAGTTCTAGTTTCAAATAATAATACTAACACTGCGATTGTTGATGGTTACACTGTATTGCAAGGTGGTACTGGATGGGCGTCTAGTCAAACTATTCAGAACAATCAATATGTTCAGTTGAGAGGAACAACAGCAAACATTCAGCAGTCATTGAGGACTATTGGTGTTGGTATTGGTAGTGAACCAAATGCTGCAACATGGACAATCAAGACAGGTGATGGTGAAGATACTACACCTGGAAATATTAGTTTCCAGAATCAGTCTGGTATTATTCCTGGAACACAAAACATTTACTCCAACTCTCAGGAAATTACAGGTGTAACTCCTGGTCTTCCACTTAGTGTTGTCAAAGGAACTGTATTCCCATCTGATGCAATTGCTAATCCAAGACTGAGTATTAATGGTGGTTCTCCTGGACCAATTGATGGATCAACTGTTGTATTGGGAGACGAGATTCAACTGGTTGTTGATTCATCTCCTGACCTGCTTGACACTAATACGGCACCACCTGGAGGCACCGTAAGTGTTCAAATTGATGTTGGTAATGTATCTGTAAGTGCATGGCAGGTAGCAAACTGGACTGGACCAGATACTGACCCTTCATTTACACCACTCTCAAATACTACAGGATGGACACCTGGAGGAAATGCTGTTGTTGGACCTGTTGGTCTTACAGATTTCAACCAAGCGATTACTGCTACTGCTACAGCAACTGATAGTTTGGGTGGTTCTCCTACAGTATTCATATCTGTTGATAGTGGTCCTTTCACAGCATCTCCTGTAACAATACAACCAAACAACACAGGAACACCTATTCTTGTGAGATTTAGAGTTGCACAACCAGGAGATATTTCTACAGACCCAGCAACAGGACTTGGAGCAACTAGCACAATTACATATTCTTTTGGTGATTCTGGGGATTTTACAGTAATCCAAACTAATTACTTGGTTGTACCAATTCCACCTGCATTCCAAGGTTGTTGGTATTCTAATAAGAATGAATATTTTGACCAAGCAGGGTGGGAAGCAGCAGGATCTCCCGCTGCAAATGCTCTATCATACTACAGAGCAGCAAAGCAAGATGGATATTCAATTGGTACAGTTGTGCCGATTACGAAAGAATTTGACGGAACTTATGGTAATATAGAAGAGAGGTTCCCTGGTTTTGTTGAATGTGAAGGTCAATCATTAGACAAGAATGAGTATCCATTCTTGTTTGAGGCAATTGGTTATCATTATGGTGGTTCTGGTAATAACTTCAATGTACCTGACTACAGAAATAGAAGACTGGTTGGAGATAGTCAAGTTGATGGTAATGCAGGTTCTTCTGCTGCTGTTGAATGTACATATGGTCCAACTGGTATCGCTGGCGCAGGTAACTACGCTATCCCTGGATGTTTTGGTGGATGGTGGTTTATGGCACAGGTTGATGCTGATGGACCAGATCCACTAGAACAAGTTATCGGTACAGGTAATGAAGGAACACAATCATTGTTCTTTAATCTTGGCACAGTTAAGACATTTGGTTTAGATACAACAGAAGCAGATGTTTCATTCACAATTACTGGTTCTGCACAAGGAACTCTAGGTAAAGTATCTGAGGTTACTACAACAGTTCCACAGCACGAACACCTAGTTGCTACCGCTATCACTGAAGCAGACTCTGGTGATCCTCTCATTCCTTGGGGAGAATATGCTTACTATAGAACACAAACAAGTGGTCAAGGTAAGACACCTAAAGGCGAAGACGAACCCGATTCTGATAAAGTATACCAGTGGTGGCAGCAATATGGTTTTGGTACTACTACTGCTAGTGAATTTGATGATGAGATTCAAGAAACTGATCCAGATACTTCACTGAAGGATATTCTTCCTCTTGGTGAAAATGGTGGTCCAGCAACAGAAACGTTCGGTAACTATTGGGGTTCTTCAATGTCTCCAATCAACTCTCTATCACCAACATCAGCATACTATAATGGTGTAAGTGGTGGTGCAAACTTCCCAACAACTATTGGTGGTACTAGCAATGCTACTGATGCTGGTGTTATTGACACAGCAGAAGATTTTGCTAAAGTAGATAGATACATCAGCATCTATTCTAATGGTACATCTCACTCTCACTTCTTGTCTGAAACTAATCCTGTAGATCCTCAAACTGACTTCAGTTTTGGCAACACTATTGGCGCTGGTGATGGCACATCAAATGCAGGATTTGCTGCGGCGTTTGCCGACTTCCATACGATTACGTTCTTCCAATCTGGTGGACCTGCTGGTACAGAACCAGTAGCACTTGAACTGAATGAGGCAGAATTTACTTGGAATAATGCTAACAAACCAATTCCATTGGTTAGTATGGATCCACAGAACAACGTCGCTAACCCAACACCCTTCTACAAAGTCAAATATATAATAAAGGCATACTGATTATTCTACAGAATGAAAGAAACAACCATTCAACCTTATCGTCCACTTGAATTGATGATTGACCCAAAAATCACGGATTTTGATTGCCGTGATTTTATTGGTATCTGGGATAAATTTGTTCCTGCATCTTTCTGTGATCAACTCATCGAGTGGTATGAGCATATGTACTACAAGAGAAGTAGTCAGTATGATCATGAAGATCAATATCAAATGATCAGTGAACAACTAGAACCATTTGGGTCTACTTATGGCGAGAAAGACCAAGATAGATTCCATAAAACTATCTCTCCTGGAGAGATTCAGTATGGTTCTAACTTGAACAGAAAAGATACATCTGTCATGCTCAACTATTGTAATGACAACATTACATATCAGGTGAATCAATTCCTGAAGTCATGTATGATGCATTACATCAGTGAATTTGGACAACTTAAGCAAGTGTCTATGTTCTCTTCTGATATCAAGATGCAGAAGACAGAACCAGAAGGTGGATATCATTTGTGGCATTATGAAAACTCTGCTGGTAGTCATGCAAACAGAGAACTTGTATGGATGATTTACTTGAATGATGTTCTACCAGAAAATGGTGGTGAAACTGAATTCATGTATCAAAGACGTAGACTTAATCCCACAAAAGGTACTGTTGTTATCTTCCCTGCAGGCATGACACATGTCCATAGAGGCAACATGGTGCTCGATGGAGATGCTAAATATATATTGACAGGTTGGTACATCAAGAGTTAAGTAATGACATCTACTCCAGTAAACAGATATCCAATTGTTCAGTTGGACTTACTCAACGATACAGTGGTTATCCCTGTAGATCCTAACGCCGATATTGATTTTGGTGACGAGGATAGTCTTGCTGATAAGTTTAGACAGCTCGAGATTGATGCTGATCTAAAGACTAAATTGATGGAAAAACTCACCGAGTTTTGGCATACTGATGTAGACAAACTAGAAGCATTTGCTTACTACAATGATGGTCATTACATTTGTCAACGTAAAAGACAGAAGTATGATTTCCAAACTGAGTCTTCTTACTGGACAGATTATCAGTTTAAATCTGCTACAAGCGAGCAAGCAAGAGAACTTGCTATTATTGTAGAGGCAGTATTCCATATTCAACAGAAGGCGAAAGTCATCAACTCTGTTGAGAAGATGGAGAAGAGACTGAAGGAACATAATTTCTTCGAGTCTAAGTATTTGAAGAGAATTAGAGAGAAGGGTATCCTTCTTAAAGCAACTGACTGGCGTGTACTTCCTGACATTGAAGATTCTTACACAGGTGAGAAAGCAATGTGGATTGCATGGAGAGCAAAGATTAGAAGTATTGCTGTCCCCGAACCTGGAACATATGCAACTCCACTAGAGTTTGCAAAAGCATTGTATAGTCAGACATATCCTATTGATCCAAAACTATACAGACAGAAGTATCCTGATGGTAAACTAGAGGATGGTGTAACTGATGCACCAGCATTCATGGATGAGAATGATCCTGAGCAATGGACAAAGTATGACGATGATGCATCATCTGACTTCTTTAATGATAGATTGATTGCTCACTTGATCATGGCGAAGCAAAGAAATAGTTCTAAGACTATTGTTAGAAAAGAACTATACGACGTAATTCAAACGTTTGCTATTGAAGACATCTATGATGACTTTGATGGTAGTGCGTTTACAGAATGGACACCTAGCGGAGAATAATATGCTATATCTTTGTGATGTTTTATCTGAAGATGATTTGAAGATTGTAAATTCTCAATTTATCCCATCAAAACTGAAGAGAATGGAGGCAGGCACACCACTTCACAAGGCAAAAAGTGAGGTGGTTGCTCAGTCTCAAGAATACTATAAGTGTCTCGAAGTCTTTCAGAAGTCAGTGAGAGATAGAGGCGAATTTAATACTGTATATTTGTTTAAAGATATTAGTCCACCATTATTCTCGCGTTATGAGACTGGTGACTTCTATGATCGTCACATTGATGAATTGCTGATTGGTGGCATTAGAACAGATCATAGTATTACTGTGTTCCTCAATGATCCAGATGACTATGAGGGAGGGGAACTACTTGTTCATATGGGAGACCATGTGTGTAAGATTAAAGGAGAAGCAGGACAAGCGTTTATCTATCCTACTGGTGCTCTCCATGAGGTAAAACCCGTTACTAAGGGTCATCGTGATGTGGCACTATTGTGGGCAACCAGTGTAGTTGACGAACCATCATTGCGTTATGATCTCATTTCACTGGCAAAAACTATTACTGGTCTATGTGAAGCAAACAAAGGAGATCAGAAATACTTAGAGAAGCATGTATATCCTCTAGAACAGGTTAAAAACAATATCCTTAGAGGTTATGGAAATCTTTGATCATGTCTTCAGTGAGACTGACCTACAAATTATTTTTGATAAGATAGAACAACCAAGGTGGAGATATGGTCACGGATCACATACTGACAATTCTGGCATTCCATTTTGGATTATGGAATTAGATGATGATCCTTTCTTCTATGATTATTGCCTAAATATCATCAGGGATGTTGTCAAACAGCCTGGTCTTTGTTTAGAACATGTCTATGCAAATGGACATGTATTTGGTGATAAAGGTATGCCACATGTCGATTCTCATCGTGATGATGGTGCTACCTTTCTGTTCTACGCTAATCCAAAGTGGAACAGATTATGGGGTGGACAAACCTCATTTGATTTTGGACAAGGCAGGTATGCATCATCAATGCCAGAAAGAAATAGAGCAGTCTTTTTCCCTGGTAAAATCACACACTATGCAGAGGAAGTGTCTCGCACATTCACTGGATTAAGAGTTACAATCGCTTGGAAATTAAATGGAGCTAAATTCTGAATACCACGCAACTTATCTTGACGACTTCATTGGTGCTGCTGCAGCTGCCAAAGGTAAAGCTGTGGTGATGATTCGATCATGGGGATGGAACAATACCAGTGATGTTGCAGCAATCAATGCATCTAGAGAATTCTATAAACCATTGATTCCTCTAGATATTTGGACTGCAATGTTTGAGTCTGAGTTTAGTTTCTGTGAAGTTTCTGATATTGCAGAAACTCTAGATTGGTTGGAAGATACATTTCCTGAATCTCAAGCAACTTGTACAGATCAATCAAAGTATATTTTCTGGGCATTGTATAATGACCAGGGTCAACCTATTGCAGACAACGAATAATGTTTTCAGAAGAACTAAATGTGTCGGAATCGTTTAGTGTTCTGACAGAAGAAAATATCTGCACCAATGAGATGATGTGGGCAGCATGTACTGAAGTGCTTGATACTGAGGACATGTACCCTAAGTTTCTACCAGAACCTGTTGTTAATAGGTTGAAGGATATTCTTTTGTATGAATTTGCTGATCCAGATCTATGGATTCGCAAATCTATGTCAAAGCGTATTCACATTTCTCATAAAGATGGTACTCTTCTGGGTGCATCAGTTAACACTGCTATTCCTATTGTTTACTTGTGGGATAAGACTCAAAGAAGTAAGGTTGAGTGGATAAGAGCAAAAACGATTCTAGGACTTGATGACATCTTTCTTCAAAGAATTGGAGAGATGTTTGATCTGTCATCCCCGACAGATATTTACATTGATCACATCTTCGTTGATCTTGAGGGTAATGTCACTGGTATCTCATGCAATCCATCTTCACTAAACAACTCATTCTTGGAGGGAACTGATTATCATAGAATTACTCAACTCTATTTGGACTCCAGAACCTATGGCAAGAATAGTAGTACCATCCTAGACTTTGACATGTATAAAGATGGATCTATCGCATTCTATCCAGAACTAGCTTACATTGATAGACTGGTTACCATGCCTAATGATAAGAGAATGGGTGATTCAAACTTTGATGGCAGAACACCAATGGCATATGAGAAATATGCACCTATCGTTTCCAAGACGGATACTATTACATTAGTTGATAACTATGTCTCAATGTTGAGAGATAGTGATGTTATTGATGATGATCAAGCAGTGTATGCTTGGAACTTGCGTACACATGACGAACAAGAGTTTCAATTCAGTTATAAATTTAATTCAGATGGTAGTCTGAAAGATATATTAACTCACAGAGTAGAGGTGAAAGATTTTCAAGTATGGAGACCCTAACGTTTAGCGAACATATTGGTATCACAACTGGTCAAGATGATCAGATTGATTACCTGATTGAAGTATTATACAAGTCACGAAGTAAAGAACATGAACTAAGAACTGCTCGTAATGGGTGGCAAGTTCGTGATGTTCTGAATACTAGTGTTACAATGCACAATATTGTGCCCATGATCTACAAACGAGTGGGCGAATACCTGGAGGTATATGAACCCAACCAGGAGATGATGTTCGGTATCAATAATATCTGGGGCAACATTCTCCCACCAGGAGGATATAATATCATGCATGATCACCCTGGTTGTCAACTTACATGTGTGTGGTGGTTACAAGCAGAGGAAAATAGTGGTGATCTATTGGTACAAAATCCATGTCCATCATCTCGCTTGAGAGACTATAGCGCAATGAGGAGTATTGATACACTCCATAGAATCAAACCAGAGCGTAATAAGATGGTATTCTTTAACTCTCAGTTGTGTCATTTGGTGGATGCTAACAATTCAGACTCCGATCGCATCTCAATATCATTAAACATTGACCTTGCCAACCCGAGAACTGGCACAAGGTCTGGACTTCCCGTCGCTAAGGTGGTATGATTATCTCATCCAAGCGACACAGACTACATCATGCAACTCCGCCCCCACCAGCAGCGTGCTCTCGATGCTATGCTGACTGCTGACAAGGGTCAGATCATTGTGCCGACTGGTGGTGGCAAAACCCTAGTTGCTATCAAGGATGCTGTGCGGCGCTATGCTTCCGCAAAAACTCCGCAGACTATCGTTGTTGTTGCTCCTCGCATCATGCTGGCAACACAACTTAGCGCGGAATACCTTGAGCATATCAACAATGCCAACGTTCTTCACGTTCATAGTGGTGAGACTGAGCACTTCAGCACCACCAAGTCTGATCGTATCAACCTGTTTGTCCGCATGTGTCATCATGTTGGTGAGCATGTGATCATCTTCACTACCTATCATTCTCTGCCTCGTATTATCGATGCTGGTATCGACATCAATTGCTGTTATTTTGATGAAGCGCATAATGCTGTGCAGCGTAATCATTTTGTTGGTGTCGCTGCTGCCAGCATGACATCTGATGCTGCATACTTCTTCACTGCCACACCTAAGCACACTCGTCGCACCAATCGCGGCATGAACAATAGCGAGATCTATGGTTCTGTGCTCTGCAATGTTCCTGCTCCTGAACTGGTTCAGGGTGGCAGCATTCTCCCTCCGACTGTCGTACCTTACGAGATCGACATCACCCGTGAGAAGGGTGCTGCTGCCGCTACAAGTGACCGCGCCATGCTGCTGGACATCGTAGACTCCCTGCCTGCTGACAAAGCGTCTAAGATCCTTGTAGCATCTCCTGCTAGCAAGATCATGGGTGCTCTGCTGTTCAAGACCAGTATCATGCACGATCTGCGTGAGCGTGGTTACGATGTTCTGCACATCACCAGCAAGTATGGTGCTTATGTCAACCAAACCAAAGTCAATCGTGAGCAGTTCTTCAACACCTTTGACCAGTTCGGTAAAGATCCTAACAAGAAGTTCATCATCTTCCACTACAGCATCCTGTCCGAAGGTATCAACGTGCATGGTCTGACTCACACCATTATGCTTCGCAATCTTGACATCATCGAGATGGCACAGACTATCGGTCGCGTCATTCGTATGAACAAAGACGATGCCAAGGACATTGCTGAGGGTAAAATCCCTGCTGGTGCCCTTGGTCTCTATCGCAAGTCTACTGGTTATGTGACAGTTCCCGTGTTCAAGAACTATGGTGCTCAGACTATCAAGCGTCTGCAGCGCATTGTTGACACTATCTTCATCGAAGGTCAACCTGCCACCTCCCTGGTGGTCTGATCTTAAGATTCATTTCCTATTGTTTGTCCTCAAACACTGATAAAATAACTAAGTAAGAAATCAAGGAATCTCATGGACTGGAAAAGCACAACCAAATACCAGAAACGACAGGATGCATTCCACATCTTCTACGAGAGTGTACTCAAACCAGATCATGAACTCCGCCAAGATGCACACGATCAGCAATGTTATCACGAACTTCTGGAGTGGCGTGGCGAGATTATTGCTTACCTTGATCAGCGCAGAAACGAAGAATTCTGATATAATCCCTATACATATTATTTGAGGGCGCTTCTAGCGCCTTCTAGACCCCTCTCACGCACTTCTATGGACTCCATTCGACCAAACTTCGGACCAGACACAACTTATGAGGAACAAAGACTCATGAGAATGATGGATTGCTTGGAAGATTACATGAATGACGAGGATGTAGATGCTCGCAAATGTTATGAGGACATGCTCACATGTATTGAGGATAACATCAAGTATCACAAGAAGTATCTGGACAAGTGGAACACACTCAAGGGTCTAATGCATGGTCAACGTGGCATGGAACTCATCACATGTGTGGGTAACATTGATCCAGCACTAGGACGCACTGAGTTTCTAACTGAGAAGAAAGCATGTGAGGAGAAGTATAAGGACATCCCTGATAGATTTTGATGAACCCTATTATTCGTAACTTTATAGATCCTGAACTTGCTGTCCAGTTGGGCAAAGAGTTTCAGCAATTCGCTCGATACTATCGTCTCAAGGGTGATTTGTTTGAAGTTAAGGGTGGTGGCATTATACAATATAAGCATCACATGCCCAATTGGAAACCAGCAGTTGAGATATTGTGCAACAAATGCCATCTAGTGAGTGAAACTTCTGGTCTCTCTGTGGTTCCTACTTACTGCTACGTGAGAGAGTATGTAAATGGTGATCCACTTATTGCTCACAGAGATAGACCAGAATGTCAGGTGAGCATCTCATTGCATTTGTGGGGTGATACAGAGTGGGACTTGATCGTTGATGGAGAACCATACCTGTTGACTCCTGGTGACGCTGTGCTATACTATGGTTGTGATCAGGAGCACAAGCGTGAACCCTACACTGGTCAGAACTACATCCAAATGTTTTTGCATTATGTGGACATCAATGACAAATTTGCTCATCGATTCTTTGGCAATTACATGAGTCTTAAGGACACGGATGAACCTAGAGCGTATGCTGGTAAAGCATACAAGTTTATCAAACGTTATAATTCAGGAAAGTGGCGAAATGTGGACACCGAAACGTGAAATCAATCTAATCAAAGAGTCCTTGAAGAAGGAATACCTCTATAATGATGATGAGATTCGCCGTCTGAAGCGCCGTCTCAAGGATCTACGTGCTATTCATTATGACATGCATCGTGGAAATGGATTCGGTAATGGTGGTGCTCCTGTCATTGATATGACACAAAAAGGTATGCAAAACCAAGCAAATCAGGCAGTGGAAACTCTAGATCAACTAGATAGAACTGCGTTCTAATTAAACAAATGGCACACTCACAAGACGCAGCAGATGCGTTAACCGAGGAAGTAAAAGATCTTGTCAAGGATCTTCAGGGTCGTAATTACGAACTTCAAAGTAAGATCGACTCTCTGTCTAATTACATCGCTGAGTTGCATCAGCAGATGAGTGACATGCAAAACAAAGAGTATGACGTTTGAACTACTCCAACCAGTAGAATACCACGGCACCCGTGGTTATATCTCATTCGTGAGTGAATACTACATTAGTATTTGCTTCCTAGACGTTCCTCTACCCGAATCCGTAAACTCGCGGTGGGGTCGTCACTATGCTAACATCATTGTCTATCCTGAATTTCAACATGAAGTACGCTGTTGTCTACATGAAGCAAAAGAAAAACAAGAAGAGTCGCCAAGAAGCAGTCTTCTACAATTTAGACGACGCCAGTCAATGGGAGCAGCACATCAATAAAACACTACATGTAAAAACTAACATCATCCCGATCTTCGGGGACAGTTGATGAACTGGTTGGGGTGCTTGACAGCACCCCATTTTCATGCCATAATTACAAGGTAATCAAGGGAATGAGCAGCGCCCTAAAGACTCTCCCAAATTACAAACGAGGTTATTTTGAACATCCAAAGTATCACCACCGCTATCAAGGTTGGTGAATTTGTTTTGAACACTGGCACTTCAAAGGCACGTCTCCGCGTTCAATACGAGAATCTGTCTAAGCAAGTTCTCACTGACAATGCTGGTCGCGTCTACATTTTGTGTGTCGATGGCGAAGTGATGAAGATCGGTGGTAGTGTCTCTAAAGGAGGCATTAAGACTACAATGTCTTTCTATGCTTCCGCTAACACTGGTCGCCCTTCTATTCGCTCTTTTGGTATCAATCAGTTGATCTGGGAGCGTCTCGTTGAGGGTAAGAATGTCAGCATTTACATGATCACTTCCGAGCAAGTTGTTGCTCCTGTTAAAGGTCTCTTTGCTTCCGAAGATATTAATATCTCTGCATTTAAGGAGATGGAAGAGAAGTGTGTGTCTGACTTCGTTACTATCGAAGGTAAGTTCCCCGAGTGGAACTATCAAGAAGCAGGTAAGGCATGGGAGCAGTACATTCAAGAAGAACATGCTGCTATCCTGACCAAGACTGCTAAGAAAGCATGAACGAAAAGAAACCTATTGGTGGTTCAAGTAGTTTATTATTCACATCATCCTATAAGGAGATTACATGACTGTTACAATTCCAACTGGTGTGGTTATCCCACGCCTGCCAGATACTGCTGGCGAAAATATCTCTGTTGAAGTAATTGACTTCAATGAGTATATCACATATCTTGAGTGGATCACTCAACGCAACACGAGACAACGCGCTAAGAAAGTCTCTGTGCGATCAAATTTAGAAATTCTTCGTCCACCTCATCTCATTGTTGCTATCGGTGAACTTACTGCCGATGATGAAGATGA
>CEON01078847.1_pt1 | contig 26976 bp, 8 predicted proteins | sample 530291 | NCBI WGS metagenome assembly CEON01 (sample SAMEA2619888, study PRJEB7988) | marine metagenome | biome: marine biome (ENVO:00000447); feature: surface water layer (ENVO:00002042); material: "saline water (ENVO:00002010), including plankton (ENVO:xxxxxxxx)" | depth 5 m
AGATCAATTAACTTATCAGTAGTATCTGCAACACTTTTAATCAACTGACCTGCAACTTCATATGCTCTTGGACTGGATCCTTCTTCAGCGACCTCCATGATACCATTAATCGCTTCTTGACCTTTTTCTATTAAGGAATACAGGTTAGCACGAGTATAGTCATAGTCTTTTTTAATATCATCCCCTTTTGGTTTAATGATATCTACATTTTTCGGTTTAGATTCGACAATATCACTCTCTGTATTAAGAGCCTTATCGATAGCATCATAATTTTCACTCATGATTATTAAATATCCTGTTGTTGTGTTGGACTATAGGTTTTAGCATCTTGGAAGAAATCCCAATTTTCATCAAACCCAAAATCATCCGAAGGTCCAATTAAAGGAACATCTGCCGAATTAATTTGTCCGTCAGAATTTTTATCTTCCAGCGCCTTGGGTGTAGTAGTATATCTCATCTCCCTTTTTGCAGTTTGAGTATCAGTTCCAGAAGAAAGATCGACTTGAACCTTACGAATGAGACCTTCTGGATTATCCGCAATAGGACCGAAGAGATATGTTTTAACGGTAAATCTCAATGTATATATTAATGCCCTTCTGGTCTGGAAGGATCCTTCATAATCATCTTGAAAGTCGATACTATCCAAAATAACTGGAGTATCTCTTTTTTCTCCAATAGAATCAATTAAATCTAAAGTTAAATTAAATGATGGTTGAAAAAATGGTAAAATTTGCTCTACTATTTGTAAAGCATCGTCATTCAACTTACTAAAAATATTTAATTCAAATCCAATGTTGTATGGAACAGGCATAAAAACCTTTCTCATATTTGTTCCATCTGTTGCCTTAAAAGTCTGTGTAACACCGGCCTTTCTAGATGAATCATATTGAATGTTCGTCATCTCAAACGACATTCTTGGGAGACTAATTGCAACTGGTTTCGTCAAATCTTCTTGCTGTTGAATTTTCGCAAGAAATTTTTGCATAGGTCCATAAGACAAACCAACTTTTTGTTGATTGGAAACAGCACCAGCGCCATCTAAATGCTTAATATAAATGTTATTAAATAATGTTCCGAAAGATATAATATTCTTTCTAATTATTTCGTGATAAAAATAAGTTCCTAACATCAATATTCTCCAAATGGATTGCTCTCAGTGAAATCAATTATCGAATCTGCTTCTGTTTCAATATTGTAATTAATATCATATTCATCTCCAGAAGAATCATCATCATAAGATTTAACTATATATGTCGCTGAAGATGCAGACCCGACAAGAGTTTCTCCAACATAAAATGTTCCTGTAATACTTCCCAGTTCCAAATACTTATTTGGTCTTGTTCTATCTTCTCCACCATCTCCTGTGAGATAATCAATATTAATATCTCTAATACGAGCAGTTGCACCCGAAGTCTGTCCAGTTACAGTTTCGTTAATAATGAATGTTCCTATGCCAGTTGTAGAAACTCCAGTCACATTTACTGTTGGTGCTTCTGTATATCCAACACCCGTGTTTATAATCCTAAATCCAGTAACAGTTCCTGAAGAAACAACCGCTTCAGCACTTGCACCAGTTCCACCACCTCCAGTTATTGTAACATCTGGAATGCTGTAGTAACCTTCATTATCTTCAGAATTTATAGTAAATGTAGTAATTCCATTATTTCCTAAAGTAGCAGTTGCACTTGCGCCACTTCCATTTCCACCAGAAATTGTAACAGTTGGAGTTTCAACATATCCATACCCTGGATTAAGTATTCTTAATGAATCTATCGAATATACATTTCCTCTATTAGTTGTAATTGCAACTGCAGTTGCTGTACCAATCCCAGATGCTGGTGGAGATATAGTTACTGTAGGAGTACTTGTATATCCACTCCCATCGTCTGTCAGTGTCAATTGGCGTACCATGCCGGTACCCCCTATGCTTACACTTGCTGTTGCTCCTACTCCAATAGAAACAAGTGACATAGTAGTTATATATCCTTCATCTTCAATAACACTATCAATAAGATCCGAAGTTGTATCTACAGATTCTCCTTCATACTCATACAATTCACACTGTAACTCATAAACATATGTCTTGTTTAACTGATAAAATGGTTTTTCTGCTTCAACTCTTTTAATCTCAAATAATCTTTCTCCAAGAGGGAACCAAATTAAATCTCCTTCTGCTGGTCTTATTGCCAAATATTTTTCTTGCCCCTCAATAAACCCTCTATCAATTGCCCAGTTTTGTCCACCTAGATATGCGCCAATAAAATCTTCATATCTTTCTTTAGATATTACTAAATTTATTTCATTCTTAAGTCTCAATCCAAATTTTGTCATAATATCTGAATCTGGAGCATATCCATCATAATTTGTCATATATGCTTCAAGGACAAAATTATCTTCAAATGCAGAAGACTCTACTTCTTGAAGTATATTATCTGTCCTAAAAATGGATCTAGGCAAATAATGTATTTCTATACCAAATATGGTCAAATGTTCATTAATTAGATCTTGAAGAAGATTTTGTTCTCCGGTAGTGCCTTGGAGAAAAAATGGATTAAGTGCCATAATTAATTACCCAATAAGATCTAATGGTGGGAGTTCATATTCAGAAGCCATTTTTTGTTTAATTGCTTCTAACTCTCTTTCGCCATCTTCAAAAAGTTGTCTTCCATTTAACTCAATTCCACCAGGAAGTTTTACTCCATTAAATTTAATCAAGTTTTGTCCCCACTGCCTCTTCATAAGAGCAGTTAAATATCTTTTTACAAAGGAATCATTATATACTTGTGTAAATGAAGCAGGATCGAGTGCTCTATAGCAATCAAAAACTATGTATGTTCCTTCTTTTTGAGATGCCCAATCTATATCCAAATATAACCTATCTTGCCTTTGATTAAATCTAATTTGCTTATCAGTAGTTAACAAGTGATCAATATCTGACAGATAACTTTTTGTCATCGAATATTGTAAAAGTTCAACAGAATTAAAATAATATAAATCGTTCAAAAATAGTTGGTATTTTATACTAAACATTCCACTAGATATTGAACTCGTGTCAAATCTGAATATATTTTGTATTCCAATTACAGAATCTGGAACTTGAATATAGTTTGAATTTTCTTCAAAAGAGAATTGAGTAGTAACACCAACATTATGATTTACTGTCGTCGTTACAATACCAGTAACTCCATCTTTATTTGGACCCTTCCCTCTATCAATATCATCTTGAGTTATTTTATATTTCAAATACATTCTTTCAACACCATCAAAGTGTCTTTCATTAAAATATTGAATCGCATCGTCAACCAAATCATCGATTTGATCGTCATCAATATTAATTTCTAAAACTGGTGCTCCTAATTTTCTGAGGCAATAATCAATCAATCCTTGCCTAGTACTTGGTTTTGCCATCAGTAGAATCCCCCATCTATAAGTCCGGCAGTAAATGTTCCAACAACATCAACATCTTGCTGGAATGTTGATATTCCGGAAATTAATGCAGTATTTGCAACATTTAAAGTGGTAGATGTTACTAATCCAGAAAATCTGGCATCTCTCCACCTTTTTCCAACTATACCCAAATCATAAAGTCCATCATCATTTGGATTCAAATCGGATATAAATTCACCAGAAACATTAATATCATCACCAGTAGAATCACCAATTCCAATTGTCCCACCTCTAAAGGTGGCATTACCTATGAATGTAGATACTCCGGCAACTTTTAAATTCTTACCAACATACAAATCTCCGCCAGTAGTGGTTATACCACCTTCAGACGCTAGAGTAGCAATTCCGGTAATAGTGAGATTCGTTGCAACAAAATCACCATCTACCGTCAGTCTTTTGGTCCAAATACCGTCTTGACCACTAAGAGTAACGCCTGCACCAACGTAGATTAAATCACTATCACCATCGACAGTAACTGTCCCTGTTCCGAATGTTGCAATTCCAGCAACACTTAAATTTCCACTTACACCAACACCACCAGAAACAACAAGTGCTCCGGTGGTTGCATTATACGATTGAGTTAAATCACTTATTTTTACTTCATTATCAATGACACTTGTCATTATAAATTGTGAGTTGGGTTGATTCCATACTAGGAGTAACCCATCAACTGCCTTATAATCACTAATTACATCACTTAAATTCAGTAATTTGGAGACCGCAGAAGTTTGTTGAGATAATACCCTAACAGCATTCTGAGGTCCTACTCTTGCTTTTATAGTAGGCATTACTTAGTTACTCCTCCCCTAACTATGACCGATCCTTCAACTGCTTTTGAAGTAAGACCTGTTGCTGAAGTAGTTAATTTAACATCATAAACATATCTTCCGGGTTTTAATTGACTTGTCATTGAGGAACCCATACTAATCAAAAATTTCCCAGCTAATTCATCTACAAAAGCTCCGGTAAAATCATATGATGTTGAACTGGAAAAAGATTTTCTCAACTTTGCTTCAGGAATATTATAAGTTGTTAAGTCTAAAGGTTCATTTGTAAGAGAATTTTCCAACTCAAATGTAGTCTCAAAATCAAATCCCTGTTCAATAACAATATTTGATACATAAACTGCCATTATTCCGGGATCAATATACTTTTAAGTATTTATATGATAATCAATTACCCGACATTTTTATTGACCAATTCCTTCAGTAATGATTTAATTTCATCAATGTCACTTTTTATTTTATCCAATTCCCGTTTTCTAGAATCGCTAGTTTCTATCGAACGAACATAATCGTTGTAAGCGGTGGTGTCGGTATTAATGATAGCACCGCTTTCATCATCTCTATAGAGATTTGTATGACCTTCTACTTTAATCATCTAATTGCAAGGACTCTGAGGTCACCTAATCTTGGTGGTTGTGCCTGATTTTCTCCACTCATTATTATTTTGATTGTAAATCCAGTAAATAATCCCAAACCATTAGCATTATACTCATATTCTATAAATTCATTTTCCAAACTAGATGGAATATCAATATCAGAATGCCCAGTATTTTTGGCAGGATCTATAACTTCAAGTCCACTTTGACCAGATCTTAAATTCTCATACCCAGGGAATAATTCAAACTTTTGCTCAACTTCACTAGAGTCTGCTCTAGTTAAACTATAAAGAACTCTGATGTCAGCAGACTCATGTCTATAAGCAGATAAAATTACTTTCAAAGAAGTTGCGGGATTTGCCAGACTGACAGATTTACTATAATAGACTGCAGAGTGTGGATCTTCATATATCGAATTAACTCTATTATCTGTCGTAAAATCGGAGACTGGATTATTTAAACGACTACTAAAGAATTCAGTAAATGCCGTATTAAGATTTAATATTGGAGAAACATTTTTATCGGATGTATTGAAGTTAATTGCTGTTGTAAATGACTTACTTCTTGGGAGATTTGTCAAATATTCATCCTGATTAACTTCAGAGCAAATCATTCTAGGATCCGATAAGAAATTAAAAGTATTCAACTGAATTGTTTGGTATCCTTTATCCAAGAATGATACTTGTGGATTATTTGTAGATGCACCAACACTAGTTCCAGAGACTGTTCTAATCCTACCATTTACAAATGTATCCGCAGATGGAGTTTGAATGTCATAAGTAGGTCTCACTCCAGTATACAAGATATTTTCTTGTGCATAAACATTGTTTCCTCCTCCACTATTGTTGCCATTAAATGAAAGTGATTGAGTTGTTGAAGTGTCATTGGTTCTTTCCAACCCATTAGTACTTCCAGTATCAATATCAAAATAATATCCATCAATTCCAATTGGACCTTTAATTGAAGAAGTGACCCCATTAATTCTTCTTAAAGAAACTCCATTGAATTCATATTTTTGCACCATAGAACCCACATCATGAGTTTCTGCTTTTGTGCCATCAATTGCTCTACCATTTGTAGCAATAGTAATTTCGGAACCACTAACATTATCATATGCAATAATTTCATTACCAACCTTAAGATATCCTAAATTAGTTCCATCAACTGGAAGACCTTCAAATGTAGTTAAATCAGCACTAGATGCAACTTCCAATGTTGATTGTATAAGTGAAAGTGAAGCACCTAGAGTTGTTGACTTAACATCAGGTTGTACATTTGATACTTTTATCTTATTTGTACTTGAGTACATTCCATGATCATAATGTCTAACAAAAACTTCTCTACCAGTAGTTGACTCATGAGAATCTGTAATTGTGGTAGATGCCCAAGAAACCTTGGTATTGCCACTATAGTAACTTAGTCCATATCCAACACCAAACGATTTTCCACTTGATGGACTGTTACTGAAATCTCCTTGAACATTGGACAAATACAATCTATTTGCACTACCAATTCCGGAAATAGTAATTCTTGCTCCTGTTCCTTTACCTGGATTTGAAGTTGTCGTAACCGCCGTTCCAGCTATAGTCACAACATCACCTTCAACATATCCATATCCAGGAGAAGTACTAGCAATACTTATATTTTTCAATGTATTTCCAATTCCTGTGGATACTTGAAGAACTAATCCAGTACCGACTCCACTTATGTTAGTTGCTGCTACATTTAAATTATTGATATTTGCAAAATAATTCTCTCCACCACTTATAGTAGTAATTCCAGTAACACTTGCACCAACACCGGTTATAATTGCCGATCCATCTATTCCATTAATAGAAGATGCAAGTCTTCTGCCAACAGTAAGAATGCCTGCAGTATCATTATCTGTTATTGTTTGAATTCCAATCCAACCAGTTTTAGGAGCAGCACTAATTGGATTGAATGGAAGATTTTGATTATATCCATTACTAATATCCATTGGGGGATTATAAAAATATGCTGTACCTGATTTTTCGGTAAACTCCGCTTTATATAATTTAAATTTAAGGTCTTGGAACTGATCTGTTGTCCAAATAGAACCATTTTGAGATTTGAACAGGGATCCGAGTGCAAATTGTTGTGTGTAGATAACTGCATCAACGTCGGGAAGAGTTGCTGAATTTACAGTCTTCTCTCCCATCACCGCAGTCCATACTTCATATGCATCACTATTTTCAGAAATCAATACTATTGCATATTCTCTTCCTGGTTCTAAGAAAATTGGTTCTGGGAACTTAACGTTTGTTGGAATATCTCCTGTTGGGGAAGTTTTTATAATCTGAACTTCATTACCATCTTCATCCACTTCTACAGGTCTAATAGTTACAGAAGGTCCTATTACCCTCAGAGTTGGTGTTCCCAACTCCATAGTTCTTACTTCAACTCTCACTGGAGCATTATTTTCATCAATGTTAGCAAAGAATAAATCTACAGAAGTTAAGAATACGCCTTTTGCATCTTCCTCAGTATCAATATTTGACTTTACTTGAACATTTCCACCAACTGTAAAACTTTGTGCAAGAGGATCAAAGAATTGAGTAAAGTTATTTGTTCTGGTATTGGTAGTTGTTCTAGTTATAGTAGTGATTGTTCTACGAACGGTAGTTACTGTAACTACTCTCTGCCAGACCTCAAGCGTTCCTGTTGAATTATAGGATGTTTCGCCAAAAGAAATTGCTGTACTTCCAGGAAGAACTTCAGCATTTGATTTACTAGATGTTAATCTGTAAGTCTTATTACCAGTTCTAATTCTTACTGAAGGTGATGGGGTTGTATTTGGATCTCTAAGGAAAAACGAACCAATCAGGTCACCATAATTATCGGATACTAAACGAACATCTTTTACATATGCTTCAGCACCACTTGTTTGTCCCTTAAGTTTCATTCCTGCAATAGCATATCCATAAAAATCTCCTTGAGCTTGCTGAGCCATAGAGAATGTATCAACATTTAAAACTTTGGATGTTGATGAATAAAGGGTGTCCGTAAATTCTCCTGATTGATATGGATTTGTATTATAAAAAGAATCTGGAGCATTAAAAGAACCACTCTTATGTCTTGGATGTGCTAATCTGAATCTAGTAACCTCTCTATCATTTATTGTTCCAACTACAGTTTCACCAATACTAAATGCTGAACTTGCCCCAGAAATTGAGAAATCTGGACCTTTAGATATCTCCAACATTTTTGGCATAAAATCAATGCCACTAGTGTTATCTAAGAATTGATAATATCTAGTTCTTGGTTTTAAGTTAGTTGCGTTTACATTAATGTTGCGAGATCTCATAAAGACCTCAGCAGAACTGGACCGCAGCACATTTGCTACAGATGTGCTAGTAGAAGTAACTACTCTTGAAGAAACACTTGTGCTAGTACTACTGCTATTAGTAACTCCCCTATTAACTGTTTGCCCTCTTCTTCTCCAGTTTGCAACTCTTGTAACATTAGTAGCAGTTCTGTTTTGAGTTCTATTATTTGTATTAGTAGTTGATGTATTAACTGTATTTGCCTGATTCAGTGTTGCCATCCATGTTTGTCTTACCCAGGTATCAACATTTGGAGTCAACTCGATATCACCAACATATAAAACAACGTTGAATGGATTAATGTTCTCAACTTTAGTTGCCAGCGGTTGCTCTAACCAATCAGATTCTTTATATGCTAATGTTAAAACATTACCGGTTTTTTGAATTGCCGGATCAAGTAATTCGAAATTAGTTGAAAGATCTAAGTTTTGTGGAGTAAAATTGGTAGAAGATGCTACTAAAGATTCTAAAGTATTTCTATTTACAATAGGTGTTACTTCTTCAACAGAACCATCTACAGAAATTAAACTTATATTAGTATCAATCCTGTCAAGGTTTCTGAAATTATCTACAAAGAATCCAGACTTAAATCTATCTCTTCCTTCAGAATCTCTAACTTCAATAGTTTTTGTATTGAGTTCGAGTAAAGATAATGAAGTAGTTTCCTCTAAGTTTTCTATTCTTCCCTCAAGTTCTCCAATATCTCTCATGGTGTATCTTCTATTATCAATTAATGTAATAGAAGCGTCTTCAGTGTTATATAAGTATGCTGGCATGTTTATTAATGCCAATTCCATGAAATTACCAAGTTTTTGTGGTGGTTGGGGATTCAAATCCGACTTACCCTTATCCACAATAAAATTACCTAAAGTATCAACATAAATTCTATCAATTCTTGGAAGATAGAATTCATATGATAATGATGATACTTCATCTGGTGCTAAAATGACAGATGGTAATGACGAAAATGCACCTGTTCTTGCTGAAAAATCAAATGGCGATTTATCTGTTGCTGTAAATTGACTTACTCTTGGTCTAAAGTCTAAAGTATCAGATGCTCTAATGGCATTTACTCCGATTTCTGGAATATCTTCGGCAAATCTATCATCATCATAACTGGCAACTGTAAATACATCTCCGACATCATTTGATGGAACATCATACTTATCAAAGACAACTAATAATTTTCTAGATGGATCTGGACTTTCTGGTTTTCTTACCAATCTAGAATAATCATAGTATTGATCTCTTTGACCTTTATCTAATATGAATGAATTGGAAATGTCTTTATATGAACCTCCAGTTACATTTTCAATAGTTGTAGTAATATTAGACTCTTTAAATCGGACAGTTTCTCCAATGGCAAACCGTTCGTTTGTAAGATAGACAATATCCAAATTATTGGATGCAGTTGGTTTAACAACAACTCTTGCTACTGCTTTACTATCTGAACCGATAATATTTTCGCCAATAATAGCATTAGATGATACAGAATCGGTTGAAGTACATTCAATCCTATCTAAAACTGGATTATTTTTATCCAGAGATTCGTAAACTGCTATAACTTTTACTACGTCTGGGACATTAAGAGAAATTTGGTCATCTTGAACTCTCAATCCATGATACTGATTATAAGTAAGTCCATCATTAAGAGATTGATCAGATGTTGACCCAGACTCTTTTAATTTTGATTTGTCAATATAAAGTGTGGAAGATCTTACATAATTCTTTACTTTAGAAACAAACTTATCTTTTTCTACAGTAACATTGAGAATTGAAGTTCCAGTACTATATGGATCAATTAAACCTCTTATTTGGATGCTGTTATTGTTAACAATTGAAATTGCATCTGCAGACAAACTTGCTGGCGAGAATGCGCCGCTAACATTATCATAACTATCATAAAAGAATGAATACTTCTCTTGATCAAATCCAACAAATGAAGAGTTTGAAGAATTTAAATGTGTGGAAGGTAGATTTGCAACATCTAAGGTGTATATTCCTGTAGAATCCACATCTATATTATCAATTTGATCAATAACTCTGAGTTTAGAGTTTGACAAATCAACTTCTGAAATATTTTCGTCAAATAATGGTGTATATAATGCACCACTACCTCTGAATACTGGTATTCCCAAAGATATTTGTATTTGATTGCCACTTATACCAGATTTATCATAAACACCAGATACAGAAGAACCATTTATTTCAGCAAGCGTGATTTCTGTTAAAGAGGAACTTATTTCAGTAATTTTGTTATATTTTGGATCACTGCCAGTATTTTGGATGATTATATCTCCAACTTTCAATCCAGCAAAAGGTCTTCCTGATGCTGTCATTACATTGGTGTTAACATCAACAGTAGCAATTCCCCCCTCAAGAATTTGTCTTTCTAAAACAGAATCAGCACTAAAGTCACCATTTAAGAATGATTTAACATCCTGAATACCATAAACATCTACTTTGGAAGTTGTTATTGAAGTATCAATTCCATTAACAATTATTGGCTCACCAACAATAAATTTACCAGAAGTTTGTCTGAGATTATGAAAGCTTGCAGTACCTGTTGCATCGACGTATCCTGTTGCGCCACTAAATTTTCCTTTAATATGGAAACTTTCTTCCAAAGATATAGAATTATTAAGAGTTAATTTTGTAAAAGTTTGAATATCATAAACTCTCAAATCCCAAGAAGTAGACGCATCTTCATATGCAGAGTCTGTCAAATTAAATGTGTATGCTCGTGCATAACCAATTTTTGATGTGCCATCTGCCTTAAGGACAGAGTGCAGTTCAATTTGCTCTCTAAGAATTGGAGTTCTAGTGACGTTATTTACTCTGAATAAATATCCAACTTCAAGAGGAACAGTAGTTCTATTTTCTTCTGTATCTCTTGGTTTTTCTACATCAATTACATCATTTAATATTTCAATATCATATCCTTTTACATATACCTTACCATTTTCAATTTTTAAACATGCAAGATCTTCAGAAGGTGTATTTCCTTGCTTTGTTTTTTCTGTTTCAAAGAATGCGCCATTATTTCCAAGTTCATTGTTTAGAGACTCTTGTATAGTAATTTCAAATGGATCTACTGCATAACTTCCAGATTCATCAAAAGTTCTCTGAGCAAGATAATCTCTTATATTATTATATTCTGTTTTTGATGTAACTTTTTGAATTCTTCCTTCTTTTACTCTAAAAAGTTCAACAAAATTTGTATCCTTATTATCCGTCAATTCCTTTTTGGAAAGTGTTAAGGATATTTTTAATCTATCTGCTCCAGGAGAAGCATAATTAGTGAATCCTTTAGCATTATCATAAAGACTTTCGTCTTCTGCTGCAGAAACTAAAGATTCTGTTATGGTTAAACCAACTCTATAAGATGGTTTATTTGTATAATAGTCTAATATAATTGTCTGTCTAGAAACTTCAACAAAATATCCTCTAATAAAGTAAATTCCACTATCAATAGATGCACTAGAACCTATAGAAGTTGCTTCCGAATCGATAAGAGTTGCAAATGGAGTACCAGAATTTATTGTGGTATTTCCGTAAGTGACATTCTCAGTACATGATAAAACTTCTCCATCCAAAAATTGTTCAAAAACAAAATTTTCATTAGATGTAATATATTTTACATAAAGAGTAATGTTATCTACAATGGAACTTTCTGCGGGAAATGCAACTCTTACTATTTTTGCAGTAGTTCCTGAAGTTTGTCCAGTTATTGTTTTTCCAACAAATTTATCGATATAAAACGACAAATCAATGCCAAACTGTGTTGTGTTTAACTTTACTGCATAATATTGATCATCAAATGTCGAGTTTCCTGGGATCACCATAGATCCCTCTTTAAACATATGACTTGCAAAATCTTCTACTTGGTTTTGTAGAATAGATTGTAAAGAAGTCAATTCTCTACTTTGAACTGGAAAACCTGGTTTGAATAAAACCTTTAAGAAGTTCTTTGACGAATCGAAATCGTCAAAGTATGGGCTTACATTTAAATTTGTTTTTTGAGCCATTTCTTAGAATTCCAGAATAATTTTAACGTCTTCTTTTTGTCTATTGCTTCTTGTTACAATAGATCTATTATCGATGTAAATAATATCTCCCGTGCTTTTATTTATCTCTGGTTCAGCAAGTCCTTGAGAGAATGTTACCCCTAAACCAACAACACTATTATTTAAATTAAGAGTGCTTCCCCCAAAAGTAGTGTCTATAGAACCTTGAAAACCGGAACCACCACCAGCAGTAATTTGATTTGCTGATGATTCAAAAGACAACAATTGTCCAGTTTGAGTTACTTCGGATGTATCGGTTGTATCAACTCCACCCGTCAGATATAATGATCTATCTTGATAATATTTTAAAATGTTTGTTTCTTGATCATATGAAGCAGCATATCCTTGAGCAATCTTTCCATCTGCTCTTGTTTGACTCAATACATCACCAATAATAGGAAGTTTTGCTGGAGTTGTATTCAATTTTACTGAATTCAATCCACTAAACGTATTAGCATCAAATACATTTGATGAATTTGCCTGCTCTGGATTTTTAATAATTCCAATTTGTGCAAAACTTGTATTTGCAGCAAATTCCTTTGTAGTCGTATCAAATCTAGAATAAACTAATACCTTATCTGCACCCAACTCAGTGTAGATATCATACCCGTGTCCTCTAGATGGTGGTATGATTGGAACTAATTTTGCTCTATTAGTTGGATTTCCTGATGTTTTTAAATCAACAATTCCAAATGTATATCCACTTCCACCATTTACAACTTTAGTTCTTACAATTTCACCTTCAGTATTTGCAGTAATCTGAACTTCTCCACCAGTACCATCTCCTAATATTGGATAAGTTCCTGTTACATATACTTCACTACCACTATTTTCAATATATACAACTTTTATTTGATTGTTATTAATCTTAGAATCACCAGATTCTCTTATAGACTTAATTTCAAAATCTGTACTAGTACTCCAATCATTGGGGAGAACAATATATTCTGTAGAATCAAACTTTACGATGTCTGAAGGAGCGATTGTGAAAAGATACTTCCAAATATACCCATCATTACTATCACCTGCTGCCGATGGTTCTAAATCGGTGAATAGAGGTTCATCTTGGGATGGTTCTCCCTTCAGATTTGTGCCACTAGATCCATTATAAAGGCAAACATAGACTCTATAATCCTTGTTCACTACATAAAAATTTGAATCATATAATCTTCCACTATTCGAGTTTGGTGATTTATTATATACGTCATAATCATGACGATACATATCATACTTTGTATTGGCAGTCCACTGAATTTTTTTGATAACCCTTCTGACATTACCAGTTGTTACCTTCTTACCAAATAAGATGGTATCTCTATAATGAGAGAGATAACTTTGATTATCTATTGGTGGAGGTGGTACAGAACCTCCAGCACTTGCTGGGTTCCAACTATCAGTCCTACCAAAACCAGTCTGATATGGATTTGCAAGTCCCAGAAAAACATAATAAGAATTATTTTCTAAAGAGTCTATAAATGTCGTAGCATTTTGGACCCTAAATTGGTCTGTTACGATGGCTGCCATATTACATCAGTTTTTTAGGTATTTATGGAAGTTTATTTAGTCTTTTTTTATAGTATAATAATAAGTATCTAAATTAGATATCTAGTTTCTCAATTAGAGCTCCAGTATCTCTTAAACCTTTACTCTTTCTCTGAATTTGAGGATATTCAGATAAATCAGCATCTGTAGTATTACCATTTACAGTATAATTTTCGTTCATACCATTAACAGTAATTTTACCCCAAGAGAATGTTCCAATACTTCTCTCACTTGATGCTGAACCAACATTATCCTCATCATTTGCATTTGTAACAGGGAACTTTCCTGAAGTATCTTGAGCATATCCATAGCAAGTTATCAATCCAACCTTGTTATTTACTGCAGGTACTTCTACCACTCTATAAATTGCATCTATAAAAGTTCCTGCAATTGAAACTCTATTCTGACTGTTAACATTCGAAACTGCATTATTTGTAGATATTCCAGCAGCATCTAATATGGGACCTTGAGTTCCAGTATAGTCATAAGTATAGAAATATGTTCCTGGATCTACATTAGTATTTGATATTGAAAGATAATCGCCTTGGGATAAAGTTCCATCACTAGAACCATTAAATATGAGACTATTAACTGCAGTCTTTTGATTATTTAAATAATCTTCTCTAAGTTTGAATTCAAATTTATCAGTAACCTGAGTTATAGTAAGTACAATATTGAATGATGTAGACTGAGTAGAAGTAGACTGAGTAATTAGTTCTAGAGTCTCACCTACTTCATAACCAGTTCCTCGATTTGTTACATTTATTTCACTAAAGTAGCGAGAACCTGATGGTCCCGCAATTGTAACCTCAATTTCCGCATCAGCTCCGCTACCAGTATAATTTATAATTCCATTATTAGATTGACTGTATGTATAATTCAACACTGATGGATTGTTACCAGTAGGTCCAATTTGACTACATGTAAAATCTGCAATTCCACCATCAGGTACATGATCTATATGAGTTACAATACCACTAAATCCTTGAACACCCGTAACTTCTCCACTAAGATTAAATTTAGATTCGGGTAGAGGTGCAGTAACAATAGGAGTTGAATTTTCTGGATATCCAGTACCTTGTGTAAATCCACTAATACTGACGATAGTTCCGTCTGCACCTACTGTTGCAGTTGCTATTCCTGCAGTAGACTTTTGTGGTGGAAGAGCGAAATATTTTTCATTCAACCCATTGTCTGGGACAAGTGCTCCACCTGGACCAGGAACAGTCTCTGGCCAACCAGTTCTAGTCGTTGATGGTGGAACTGTGACAAGTAAATCAATGGTTCCAGATGTGTTGGTGTAACCTGCTCCAGGACTATTTACAGAAATGCCTGATAAAGTATCACCAGTTAAAGTTACATTAAATGTTGCCGGATCAAATTCGCTGGCATCATCTGCAGCAAGAATAGACCAATCATATGTGGTTGGATTTTCATAACGGAATATATCAACATTTTCAACATAGAATGTTACTGAACCTGTACTTGCCTGAACATTACTAATAATATTTGTCGTTGGATATATCTGGGACAATAATGATCTTCTTGTTTTGAATACATAATCACCACCAAGAATAAGATCTTTCTTTTGCTTACTCCAAGAAACAGGTCTATTTACATTACCAAATTCATGGTCAGCATTATATAACCCCTTTCCAGTATATGGCGATGTTTCTAGAACATCAGATTGTGTATAATTAAAGACTCTCCTAGGATCCTGTGCATCGATACCATTAAACTTCTTGACTTGTACAATATCTCCTCTTTCTATAGTAGGTATAACAGACCCAACTTGCTCATCATCTACGTTCCTAGTTCCTCTATAGAAAAATACTGCAACTTGATCATCAACTTTTGGTGGAACTGAGAATGTAAATGAGGCACCTCCACTGAAGAAATAATTTTCGCCAGGATTCTGCAGAACTCCATTTACAAATACTATCAAAGCATTTTCAATGTCCATTCTAGATTCTTCAGCCACTTGGACACTGAAGAGTTCTCCAAGATAGAATAATGGGAATCTCGTTCTAAATCCATCCTGATATGATTTAATAGAGTCAATAAAGTCAAGTTCACCAAATTGCCATGATGCAAAAGTATCATTATAAACATCAACCACTTCAAACTCAATTGGTTCAATTGGGGAAGATAATCCCATAGCAGTTACTAGTCCTACAGGAGTAAACTTATCACCCTTTTTGAAGGAATACCCTGGTCTCTTTATATTAAATCCAGTAACATCGAATGCGGTAGAACCAACTCCTACCGTAGTTGATGCTGCCCCAACTTCAATATCCATCAAGAGACCTATACCTGTATCAGTTGTAGCACCAAGACCTACTCTTGAAATTCCAATAACTTCAAGATTTTGATAAGAAGGTTCGGAGACAAATGCCTGTGGATAATCTGCATGTCCAAGTCCTGGAGTATCAATATTAAATATTGCAGTTCCACCCGCACCTACTGTTGCAGTAATAACTGCTGTTTGACCAAAACCTGGAACCGCAAGACAATCCTCAACAATAGTAACTGTTGGATTGTTAAAATAACCAGATCCTCCAAGAGGTTTTCTATAACCAAAGGATACATTAAATAGACCATCACTTGGTAGTACTCCTACTGGGTTCTTATTTAATTGAATTGTCCATTTGGATGCATCATTAAGATCTTCATAATAATCATCAATTTGAGTTAGATAATTTATTTGATCACTATTAAGAAGTTCCATTCCAGTTGTAATACCTACAATATTGGAGGTGCTAATTCCATTAATTGTATTTACAGCTTGATCAAGTATAACATCAAATGATGTTTTAGTAACAAATTTACCTGCAACTTCTTGTATTTTTCCATTAAGAATTCCAGTTGGGGAATCATGATGGTAATCAGTAATCAAATCAATCTCTGCACCTTGAAGTGGTGCATATCCTTGACCACCAGAAGATCCAAGAGAAACAATAATTCCACCTCTAGGTACCTGATTTGCATTTACATCTGTTTTAGATGACCCAACAACTCCACCTTCTCCAATATATCCAGTAAAACGAACACTTGAAATTCCTGCATTTTCAATTATTTCAAAGTTATTATTTGGATTATTGTCCGCTTCAGGTGTTTGATATATTCCATTTATTAGGACAATACCGTTTCCACCACTTGTTCCAATACCAACTTGATTATTACCATCAACAGTCAGAGAGAATGTTCTTCCTATTCCATTAAACTCATTGGATACATTATCATAAACTCTATTGGTAGTATAATCTTGTCTCAAGAAGACTCTGCCCGCAAATTCTGAAGTTTGGAATCTTAGATTATTTTCAGTCCTTGTAACTGATGAATTACCTTTTGGTGCGTCGATGAAATGAATTTCATCTCCAAGAATATTATAAGAACCTTTAAATAAATCGGCAGATGTAGTATCACTATGATCTGTTTTGGCTGTTCCTAAGACACCTCTTTCGACTGTGACTAATTTGTGAGTGCCACTTCCGGTTATTGGACCTATATTTTCTGTTCCAAGACCAACTGATCGAATAAGCATGAATTCATCATCTACTTTAAGAACATCAGAAACATTTACAGTTCCAATGCCACTTAATGCAAATGTTGGTGTGATCGAACTAATTCCACTACCAGAATTTCCAGATAGAGTGTGACTTATATTTGTATATGCTACAGGACTTTGAACCATACCATCAAGAGTGATGATTGCTTTACTCAAAGTTTCCTTCATCGCAAACTGATGAGCATTTCCGGAACCAGTATTATCATATCCAGTTAATGGAGTTCCATTTTTGGTTAATGAAATTTTAAATGTATCAAATTCAAATTCGCCAACTACTGCATATACTGTTGTCGGTATGTCACTACCACCATGTTCGATTGCTTCTGCAGGAACACCAACAAATGTAGATTGAGGAGTATAGATTAACTCTTCACCATTACTAAAGAAATGATTTGGTATTGTAAATACTCCTGTAACAGGATTGAAATTGTCAGTATTGCCGGGATCAATTGTTTTTGCAAAAATAGGTGTCTGCTCATTGCGTAAAACAAAGTTCTTTTTATTAATTCTCTCTCCATCAAGTGCAAGATACTGACTTGTTTTCAAACTCTCAATTACCGAACCATACTGTAAACTTGGTGCAGTGTTAATAGTATCTAATTCGGTATAATAGCATTCTGATAATGCACTTATTTCTATGATGCCTGCATTCAGACCAGTAGTGAATGGATAGAACAGAATTTTAAAATCAGTTCCATCCAACTCTGCACCAAAAGTTCCTATTCCACTATTATTTGCTGTTGCATATAATGCAGGACCTTCCTGAGTATAAGTGTTTGTATTATCATGAATAAATGATACATCATACAATACAGATCCAGCACCGACGGGCAGAATACCTCCATCATATTTAACCTCAAATATTCCAGAGGTTGCATCAAATAAATTTTTATCCAAAGAAAATATTTCAATTGGTCCAGCAAACCCAAGATTTAGATTTGAGGTTACATATTTTGATTGATAAATCGAACTTCTCTCAAATGTTGCTGGTTGATTTGGTAAACTGAAACGATATGTACCTCCAGCACCAACATTACTAGCATCAGATCCAAATGCAATCGATCTTGCTCTCAATACAACAGTCTCAATTTCCTCAGTATTTTCATATTCAATTTTTAGATTCCCCGAATTATCAATTAATGACGTAAATATGCCAATTGGTTCTGATGAACGATTAAATCCTGTTGAGTCATAATAGTATTCAGCAATATTTGTATTCGTACCATCATGAGTTGCATATAATCTAACAAAATTAATTTTATCTGAAATTAATGTATTGAGGAAGATATCAGCAACAATAGAATTATAGTCAGTTTTTGCTACATTAATTACTGTCCCGATACCAGCACCAGTTGTTACTCCCGTAACACCACTCAGCAAATCAACAAATCCGATGGAAGTTGTTGCAGTACCTAATGTACTATCACCAAATCTCTTTTCAAGATATTTTATATCATAATCCTTGCTGAATGGATCTTTGGGTATAAATCTTAAAAATGTTTCTTCAAATTCAGTTCTTACCAGTTCAAAATCTCCATAATTTTCCCCTTCAATATGAGTAAAACCTGTGCCTACATTAACTAAAGATTCCTGCTCATTGATATATGCATTTCCTTCTGGATCAGATAAAATTGATAATCTAGTTAATTGTACTTGTGTATTATCAAGATCTCTAAACTTGAATGTATAATTTCTGTAATCTCTATTTGGATTAATTTCGAAAAGATTTTTATAAGTAAGAGGATTTGATTCAAATTGAGAGAATTGTGGCGAAATATCATCAACACTCAAAACAACATTTGTTTTTGCTTTTGTATATGGAATGAATGTGGAATTTTCAAATTCCAAGAATTTTGATGTATTATCAATTACATCAATATCTTTAGTAAAATCAAAATTATTTACGGTGTCTACCCTTTGTTCTCCAATTAAATCCAAGAAAACATCAAGATCTGTATTTGCCGTAGAAATGCCACTATTAATTTCACCATCGGTCATTATTTCACTATCTGCAAAATTTTTCATTCCAGATACATGTACCAATCTATTGATTGGAGACTTAATTTCTTCCCAAGTCATGGGACTTCTAACAGAATATGAAAGAGTCTGATAGTAATCATTATCGGGAAGAACCTGATAATCTTCACTCAATCTTCCAGTATTAAACTTCCAACCAAAAGACCTTTTATTTGAATATCCTACTTTATATCTTGCATCAAATTTTTCGATCTTGGATACAAATGCAACATTACCTGATGTCTTACCAGTTATTTTTTGATTTATCAATAGATCAAAAGAACCACTTATATTCAGGTCAGTTGTATTCGAATGAGATTCAACTTTTAAATCTACTTCATTGTTATTTACTAATAATTGTTCTCCCGAGAAGAATAATGATGGATTTGTGGTAACCTCAAATTCTGGATAATTCTTTTTGGAAACTATAGTACCTGAAGAATCTTGAATTGTTTTTGCAACCCCAGTATTTGAAGTATATTCAGACGCATCAATCTCTACGCGGTCGTCACTTTGCGATGTATCATACCCAGTTACTTTAAAGAATCTATAACCAAGATCTGATGAATTGAATCCATCTCCAAATTCGCTAAATTTTTGAATTCCTTCAATAAAAACTTCATCTCCTACATTGAGTCGAGAATCTGGTGAGAATCCTATCAAAGGTGTGCTTAAAACACATGTAAAAATTCCAGTATTATTTGATTCAACTTTTAAGATACTAATTCCATTTGAATTATTTTCAACAAAAAGTTCAGCATCAGAACTAACGCCATATGGAGTATTCACAACATCGACGGAAGTTATAGATTCTGCAGTAATATTTAATTGTATATTTCCACCAGAAATTTTTTGTCTAGTATTAAAATCGACAAGAACTGGGGATGGAGTTTCGATATAATTTTTTCCACCATCTACCACTCCAATAGATCTAACAATATTTGAATTTCTGAGTGTTACTTTAGGTGCTATGAATGCATTTGGTGTTAAAGTCTTATCAGAAGAATACTCAAAACCAACATTCAAGATGTCAACATCATTAATTCTACCAATATTGCTTGAAGTTGGAATGACCTCAAATCCTTGCCCACTCTTAGAAGAAATATCCGAGATTAATGGAAGTTTCTTATAATTTTCTCCTGGAGATATGATATCAATATTTTTAATTTTTCCAAAAGCAGTGGAAGAAGTTGTATCATACTTTAAATGTGTGCAATCTGCCTTTAAATATTCATCTGCTTCACTTTCTTTTTCCAAAGAAATTGTAAATGCAGTGTCTGCGGTAGATCCAATACCAGAAACTGCATATGATCCGGTATAGTTACTATCTACGTATAAAATCTCATTATAATTAATAATATCTTTATCTGCTGTGTTTACACCTACTCCAGAAGAACTTTCCAAGTTATAATATAATTTTTCTGGGAAGTTTTCAGAATAATTAATTGTTACACTTGCAGAAGATGTAACTCCTACTGTCCCTGTTCCGACAACATTAAATACCGAAGTATTACCTATGGATATAAATTCATTATTAAACTCTTTATCATAGTAAATTTTGAAATTATTTCCAGAAAGTGATGTATCAGAAAGATCAAATACAACATTATTTCCTTTAGTAACTTCGATTTGTGGATTTACTAATGTCCAAATGTGACCAGGAGTTGAAGTTCCCACCACAGTCGCATAATTTGTACTATTGGTTATTGATAATGTAGTACTCCCAAGAATAGATGGTTCAAAGACATCATCATATGTTTCACTTAAGGTAAAATCGGTGCCATTAAGAACTCTGACATAAAATGCAACGTTTTGCATTTCTGGATCAGTAGTATTACTAGCATTAAATACTCCAGTTCCATATCTAACAGTTTCTCCATCTGTACGAGAATATACTACTTTATCGCCATTTTTAAAATTATGTTTTTGTGGAGACGTAGTAAACACCCAGGGTGTCTTATCTGAGGAACTTACTGGTTTACTTTTTATCGTAGAATCAACAGTATTAATACCAATAGTAAGATTTTGATTTCTTATAACATTAACAATTGTAGAAGTTCCAATACCAACATTCAGATTAGGCTCCACCTGCAATTTAACAATATCGCCATTTGTGAGACCATGAGATGTTGATACAGAAACGGTTGCAGTGATTTTATCAATATCTCCGGTTTCTTTTTCATTAGTATGAGTCAGGAAATACTCATCACTATTGTCACCATTATCTGTGAAATAGATTGGACCACTTTGCCTACTAAGGACCGCATTTGTCGATGCGGTGCTGCTACCATTAAGATACTTGTCAAGACGAAATTGTGTGTCACTGATAGCTTCTGTAATAAATGCAGTTTTAGTAGTATCTGCAAAAATTTCCGGTACCCCATCTGCAATGGTAATTTTATCTCCAACTCGAACTCCTATAGAATGGGCTGGAGAAAACTGTACAATATCAAGGTTTGAACTATCCGCGAATTGTGCTGTACGAGTTTGAGTAGCGTCAGTAAATAAATGAGTTTTGATACCTACTGTATTTGGTGATTCGTTGATGATGTAATATTCGCCCTGGTCATCAAAAGTGTAAGTCTCTCCATAACTATTTTCGGCAGGAATGCCGCCAAGAGTAATACCGCTAGCATTGAGTGTTAGAGTTACTTTATCATTCGTTGAGAATTTGTGTCCTTCCAGATAAATTCTGCCCATCGGGATTGATCTGGATATAGACCCAAATCCAAAGTTAAAAGTTACATCATGAGTATCTCCAAAAGTAGTTCCAATTCCAACGGAGTTATGTGGATTAAAATAAATTTTTTCATCTAACTCAGAATCAAAATAATCAAATCTTTTTTGAATTGTAAAACTATAACTTTTAGCAGTAACTGCGGTTCCTGTACTATGTTGTAGTGAAGAATCGCCTCTCTTTACTCTCAGTATATCTTTATTTGGGAATATGTTTAGGACAGTTAGTGTTTCATCATTAACTAGCAATTCATTTCCAATACGAATTGATTCTGATATGTTTGAAACATATATTTCTGTAGTAGCAGCACCAGGGTCGCTCTGAATAGTATCTTCTAAACGAAGAATGACCGGACTATCAACTGTTATTCTTTCATATGAACCATCCAGTTTAAGCGTAGATGGTGATGGAATTACTGAAGAAATTCCTGAAATTGAAACATAATCTCCAGAAGAAAGTCCATGTGGAGTATCAGTAAATACTCTAATATTGTTGGAATCTTCCCAAATAAGTTTTGCTTGTGGGAAAGAAGTTATACTTTGCTGAATAGATTGAATTTCTTTTCCTTCAATGAGAGATACTTCCGCTTTCGCTCCACCAGCGTTTGTATTTGTTTCATCAAATACTAAGGCATCTTTAACCTGATATTTTTGTCCACCATCTATTATCTCTATAGAAGAAATATTGCCACCAGTTACAGATTCTACTTTTATTCTCTGATCAGCAATTTCATTTGTTTCTATAATATAATCATTATTTGCATTTAATTCTGAAACTTTATGTGGGAAAGTATTCCTTAATAATCCAGAATTATTAAGATCAAAATCTTGATTTAATGTATTATTTTCCTCTAAGAGATTTGTTCTATATGAATTACCAATAAAATATGGGAAATATGGTTTTAAGAAAACATCTAATGTTGCATGATATGCATAAATTCCCTCAGGAAAATCTGCAGTTTTAGCAAATCTTCCATTATTTTCATCTAGATCCCCATTTCCATTAAACACATAATCTTGAGTGAAAAATCCTAAGGGGAATTTTGTTTCTGAAGGTCTGTCGGATATATTAGATATGCTCAGATCATATCCAGATATCAATCTCTTTGTGGTTGAAGACAATACTTTTGGATCTGAAGGTCCAAATGGACCATAAATTGGATTGCCATCATTTGCCCACCCAATAATTCCGGAATTTTTACTTCCATCATCACCAAATATCGCTCTTAAATTATCATAATATCCTGAAACAGAATAATCTAAACCATCTTTGGATTTATTTTCACTAAAAACTTCATATTGCTTTTCTTCTATCTTGTTTACATTATTAATACTTAAAGATCTGACATTAGAATCAAACACAACACCACTACCACTATTCGATATTTCTATTCTACTGTTGTTAGAGTATCCTCTACCAGAATTTTCAATAATTACTTTCGTAATTTTACCATCAGTCGAAACTGCTCTTAATTTTGCACCAGTTCCAGAATTTGTCGGATCGAATAATGTTAAATCTGGCGGAGAAAAATAATCATATCCTTGAAATTGGATATTAGTATCAATTAAAAGTCCAGATGAAATAATCGCATCTATTTGAGCTTTCTGTCCCTCAATTACCTTAATGTTGGGAGTCTTTTCAAAGTTGATAACATCAGAACCATATCCAGTACCATTTTCATATAGATATGCATCAACAATAGATCCTTTAACAACAGGTGTTAATTCTATAGATTGTGTTTGAGCTGTTGTACCAATACCGGCACTAACAAAATCAATAGTTGCTACAATATCTGGATATTTAAAGTATTGATATCCAGATCCGTTAGATGTAAATTGTACATATCTCTTTGATTCGAAATTACTAGTTATTGTACCACCAATTCCTGCATCACATATTCTAAATGAATCAGAATCCTCTTTTAAAATAAAATAACTTTTTTCCGTAGAAAGACCAACACTATCGGAAATTCCAATTGCAGAAGTATCAAAATGATAATCTACCAAATCTCCTGTTTCAAAATTATGATTTTTAAAATTAATAGTATTATTAAAAGTATTAATTCCAACAGGTTTGACAATTAACTTTCTATTCGTAAGTTTTGCTGAATCTAAAATTTTAATTTCACTTAGAGTATTAATTACTTCTCCAGATACAAATTTTTGAATTCCTCCATATCCATATCCAGTAGATTCTACGCCAAATTTAATTGGATTTGTATTATTCGTATAATCATCAAAATTATCAAAAAGTTTTATAGTAATATTATTATCGACTTTGACATAATATGTTGCATTGTTTATAAGTGTTGAATCGTTAATATTATTTCCATCAGTATCAATTCCAACATTACCACTAGATGTTTCATTCCGATATATTATTTCTTGCCCATTAACAAAATTATGATCTTCAATAAAAGACAATTGGTTAGTTGATATGTCAATACCACCACCCTCTGTCGTAGGTCTTGCATCAAATAAATGCTCTGATCTTTTTTTGACTAGAACGGGTTCATACGAACCGCCACTAATATTACCTCCAGTAACATTAATACTAGAAATACTTTTTATGTTAAAGTTTGATGTGGAAGAATCAACGATAATCTCTTTAAGTTCTCCCGAAATAACAGGTTGAACTTTTGCATCAGAACCATTTGTAGGACTTGATGTTGTTATTTTTGGCAAATTCAATACATCATAATTACTTCCACCAATAAGTACAGAAACATTTGTTAAAGGTCCATAATATATTTTTTCGTCTGTTTTATAATTACTAATCTCGACGCCATTTATTAATACACCAGTTTCTCCTGGAGTAGTTTCTTCTTTGGTTCCAGATCTTAAATTTGGATTTAAACTAAACTTTTTAAATGCTTTTTTTGGTTTTATTAAATTTGTCTTATGTTCGAATAAAGTAAATGTATGAGTGCCAATACCAGAAATTGGCATACGCATTTTAAGGCTAGGCGTATCAGATGCAATATGCGATCTTGATGTATATAATTTTAATTTCTTTCTATCATCCTCTTGTCCAGGATTTGATATCACTTCAACATAATAAGATCCCGTAGCTAAACCAACAATTGGATCAGTTTCTGGTTCGTAAAATATTCTATCACCGGATAAAAATTTTACTTTATCTTTTAATTTTATCGTAGTAAATTCTTGGACTCCGGTAGAATTTTCAGTAACTTCATCAACATCTTGAAGTGGATCAATTACAGTAGAATCTAATTGATATCTATAAATTTGCTGTTCAATGTCAGAAACAAAAGGAACTGGAGGGACAATACCTTGATCATTTTCTGGCATTGTATATGTATCAAAATCTCCAAAACTACTTGATGGTAATGAGTTGGAAGCAACATATGCATAAGAACTTCCATCAGTATAAATGTTTTGAATATCTGAGATTATATTATAATTTCCATATTCAATTGGAACATACTTACTATATGCCTTATTAACTCTTCTTCGTATTGAATAAAGTTTATCTGGATCTTCTGGATTGAAAATAAAATTGCCCAGTGTCAATGTTCTATTCAATCCATCATCATCTGGTTGAATATTTGAAATAAAAGGAATATCGGTATCTGCTAATGGATATACTACTTTATAAGACGCCCTATCAATTATTTCAATCCTATCACCAACTTTAAATTGAGATTTATCAATACTAGTTTTAAGTCTTATATCTGCACCAAATTCTTCAATATCAACCGTTGGTGCGGTATTATAAATCCAAGAATTTGCAAAAATTTCTTTTTTTGACTTTTCAATTGGATTTGGTATATAATCTCCAATGTTTTTAACAGTTAAAATTTGATCTTTATAGATTGGAATTGAACCATCATCCGTATAATCATCAATATCTGATATAACACCAGTTATTCTAAATTCACATTTTTTGTCTATATCACCATTTTCATATCCAAAATAAATCTTATCAGACCTAATATTATCAGTTTTATGAATTGTATTTTCTATTCCACTACAACCTAAAAATTGATTATAATTTTTTTCAGTATATGTTATAGTATTATTACCAGAATATATCTTACCACTAGAATCAAATCCATTTGTAGAATCTACTGTAATAACTGAAGATCCTGGAAGAACTGTATCCTGAGATTTGGTTGCAGGAGTAATTTCAAACGTTCCTTCAATAGTACTCTTATCATCATATCCAACATAGAGATTTATTTTATAATAAAGAATTCCTCTTCTAGTAAAAGGCTCTACCTCAGATACAACAGCTCTAGTATCACTATCAGTATTTTTTACGACAGTTTGACCTTTTAACTTTGATAAATCACCACTAACTGCTTCTGCAATTAATACTTCTCTTCTTACAAAAGAAGCATCTGATGGTTTAATAAGATATTGTTCTAAATTTACCGTTTGACCCGATTTTCCAAATAAAACTCTTAAAAGAGTTTCTACAGAATCATCAGTTCCTTTTGATGTATAAAAAGATTTTATTTCTTTTATGAAATTTCCTACATTCAAATCATCAGTTAATTTTCTTCCTTGAAAATCATTTGCAAAAGTGAATTTTGTCTTTTCAAAAAATTCTTTTAAAAATAAAGTACTTAAATTTTCTACAGATGCACCACTATTATGAGAAGATGCTAATGTAGTATCAAATACAACTTCTTCTTTATCAAGAATATTGTGATAATTTGTAATACCACTAAATCCACGAATACATCCAGTAAAAGAATTTGTAGTTATTCCCGTATAGGAAATAATTTCATCATCAATTTTAATCAATCCATATTCTTGTGGAAATCCTTTTGTACTGGTAATATTAATTGTTTTGTCGCCAACTGTAGTAATACCCACTGTAGTAGAACTATCTACTATGACTTCTGG
>CEON01109312.1_pt1 | contig 26499 bp, 8 predicted proteins | sample 530291 | NCBI WGS metagenome assembly CEON01 (sample SAMEA2619888, study PRJEB7988) | marine metagenome | biome: marine biome (ENVO:00000447); feature: surface water layer (ENVO:00002042); material: "saline water (ENVO:00002010), including plankton (ENVO:xxxxxxxx)" | depth 5 m
CCCACTAAGTGTGAGAGATCCAGTTGCGGACCACGGATATACATTAAATTCTGCTGTAGCTGCACTGGCAGTATTGAGGAGTGTGCCAGATCCGCTGTAATTTCCTTTTGTGAATTTGAGGGTATGGGTTCCCTGTAGGGAGGTGAGAACTGGTCCTGCCGCTCCCAAGTCTGGGATAACAAGTCTTTCCAGACCGCTACCCATTTCATGTAATGTACCAGTACCGATAAATCGTCTGACTGGATTTGTTAATGCCTGAGCATTAATATCGAATAGTCCGTTACCAATAGCTCCAATAACAGCGGCAACAGCTTCTCCACCACTTAGATTTCCAATGGAACCAAATGGTACAATATCTCCTATGGTTGTAATTAATCCCCAATAATTTGGATCGAAGTTATCTGGGCCCGTCTCGTCAATAGGGGTTGACGTAATATTTCCATAGTCAAGCGACTGTCCCACCGATGCGGTGATATCACCGTTATCGATAGGAACAAAAACATCTACTTTTGTTGAGTCGTAGACGAAGGTCGCCATAAATTAATTATTCTCCATCTAATAAAAAAGGGTTTGCCTTAATAATAAAGCAAACCCCACATAAAATGTATTTATCGTTTTGAAATCAGTCGAGTGCGACGTTCAAGGTAATCTTGATTTGGTCACCGTTGTTCTGAATGTTGTAAGGACCGTTTGTGAATCTCTCAGCGTACATAATTGAACTGTAGAGAGTCGCAGTGTTAAGTCCAAGAACACCGTTAGATGTAGCAGTCATAGATGGAGTTGTTGTAAACTCATCTGCGTTAGGTACATCGAATACTGTATAAACGTTAGACTCAAGAGTCGTGTTACCAGTACCAGCGTTGATGTAAAGGATATCTCCTTTTCTAAGTCCGTGGTTAGCGAAGTTGATTCTACCGAAACTGAATGTAACCGATGGGTCGGTTGCAGCCTGGATGTTATCCACAAGTGGTTTATCAATATAAACAACTTGCAACGCTCGGTCAATACCGATAATTCTAGTTCCAGTAGCAATACCCAAGTTACCAGCAACATACTGACCAAGTGTTAGGTCATTAATAGTTACCTGAGGGTCAACAGTGAAGTAAGAGTTACCAACAACACCAATACATGGGTCAGTGTTATTACCCTTAGTTACGGTTGTTCCGATACCTACACTAGCACCATGTACAACACCCTGTACTGCAACAGGCATGTTGTTTGCTCTAGTTACATAGTAACCATAGATGTTACCAGCAGGTCCAGTGAAGGTGAAAGTCTGTTCTGGGTAGGTTGCGGTTGTACCACTACCAACGTTCTTAATTACCCAACGGGATCCGTTAAGGAGAATACCATACTGTTGAGTATAGTCTTGATCTGTTCTGTTATTTACACAGTTAGGATAACCTGTGTTTGCGGTAGTTCCATAACCATTTACGTTACCGTCGATATATGGCTCAAAATAAGCCGTAGCGGTAGGAACATCACCCTCAGCTGGAGTGGTATTACTCGTAAAAAGTTTAAGAACTAGATTTCTAGGTGAAGTATCCTCTAGGTCTGCGACGAAGTTATTCTGAGCGATCAGATAACGCAGCGACTCAATTTCACCAATATTAGGAACTAGTAATGCCATCGAAACAACTCCTCGTAAGGGATTAGACTTTTAAGAACTATCTTTATTTATAATTTTAATTTTAGAGAGATTAGGAATCTCCTGATACCTGTCACGCTAATGACTTCAAAATCGAGAATATCTCCAGCCACAATTGAAGTATCCCAGTTATTTAGTACATCATCAAAGTATTTATTAGAGTTAGATAGTATCACTCTATTTCCACCAGTGATAGTAGTAAAAGTGGGGTAGTCATTGAAGTTTGATTTTGAAATCTCAAAAGCAACATTTCCTGTCTGATCAGACAGAACTTTAATAGATTCAATTACTCCACTAACATCTAGAGTAATTTTACCCTTGCTCCCAGCTAACATTGGTGTACTACCACTATCAATAACATAATTCACTGACCTAGTAAGATCAGCTGCTGTGGCTAAAGCAATCATGAAGACATTATCACTAGAAGCTGGAGGCTGAGTGAAAATGATTTTATCACCTGAAATGGTATAATCAGCCGTTGGTTGCAATAACAGATTGTTTTTAGAGACAATTAGTTGCTGATTATTATTGGGAACATATGATTGTCCCTGATCTGTCAGAGAAAACGTTACACCAATACCATTAAAACCAGTAAGGGTATCTAATACAATATTTCCATATTGAATAGACTTACTTGGAATTTCATAATCAACACCGACACTATATTGGCCAGGTTGATTAAGTGTTACTAAGTAATCTGGCATTTAAACCTCCTCAAGAAACGCCTGGAATAACTAGAACATTTCCTTGGATAGGTCTAGTTTTATAAGAGTTGGGGGAAGTCAACACCAAATCATAAACATATCTACCACCCTCAATAGCACCAGTAGCGGTACTAGCCATAGCGACTTTGATTACACCATTGATTCTATCAGGAAAAGATACAACAAATCCATGATATTTTGTCGCTGTTGGATGTTTTCTGATTTTGGATTCGGCAGTGTAACCAGTGAGATTCAAAGCAGAATTATTATTATTTCTAATAGTAAAAGTAGCCTCAAAATCTACACCCTGATCAACAACCAGATTGACATTTCTTGCCGACATCGTTCACACAGGAAGATTTTAACTATTTATCCAATTTGTCCAACAGTAGTTTCATCATACCTTTCAATTCATCGACATCGTTCTTCAACTTGTCCATTTCAGACAACTCTTTTAACTTTTTCTCTTTCAAGAAAAGATAGTTATCATACTCACTGTCGGAGCAATTAAGAATTGCTCCGCTCTCTTCATCTCTATAAAGAGAATTACTGTCTTTCACTTTGACTTTCTTCATTAGATAGATGCGATAGCTCTTAGGTCACGGATCTTAGGAACATGTGCGAAGTTAGTTCCATTCATAATAATCTTGATTTGGAATCCATTGAACTGTGGAAGATTCTTAGCATTGAATTGATATTCTCTGTAATCATCTTCTGTAGTAGAAGCAAGAACTCTCTTATCAGGTAATCCACTATTCTTAGCCTTATCTACCACTTCGCCAGTTGCATCTAGATTATCATATCCTGGGAATAGTTCAAACAACTGATATTCAGCAGGAGAATCAATTCTAAAGATTCTATAGAGGACTCTGATGTCATTAGATGGATGTCTATAGGCATCAAACATAACTCTGAGTCCATCAGCGGACTTCTCAAGATTAACTACCTTAGAAAGGTAAATTGCAGCACTTGGATCAGAATCAAGAGAATTTACTCTCAAATCAGTTGAATAATTATCAATCTTATTGTTAAGTCTATCCATTGTCGTAATGACATTGACTCTATCCAAGTCAATCATTGGACTTACTTTAGTATCAGTAGTATTAAGGAAGAACTGCATTGTTAACGACTTTCTGCCTGGGAAGTCAGTAAGTCTGTTAAGTTCATTAACCTTAGATGCAACCAATCTTGGAGAACTCATGACATTATTACTATTCATTGAGATAGCTTCATATCCCTGATCAACAAATGCAGTCAGGTTTCCATCTGGACTATTCGATGTAAATGTTCTCAACTTAGCATCGATAGATGTTCCTTCTGGAAGTAGGGTTCCTACATTAGGTCTCAAAATATTGAATGCAATATTCTGAGATGCCCTAGGAACATTCAAAATACCAGTATTAACAAATCTTGCATCGTAACTTCCACCAGACTTGGTTTCTCTCCAGTATAGTTCTGGGAATCCAGAAGCATTTCCAACACCTCTATCATTTCCACGACTGTCAATGCCAACTTTAATCCAATAGTGATCAACGTCAATTGGATATGTATCCAAATCAGTATCACTAAACTTGTGGGTGGTATTGATTCTTCTTAGAGAAACACCATTAAGTTCATATTTTTTCACCTGATCGTTTACGGAATAATCACCAGAACGGGTTTCATCAATAGCTCTGGTGATACCAGTTAGTGTACCAGAAGCAGTACTAACTCCACTGTATCTGATAATTTCACTTCCAATCTTCACATATCCGAAGTTAGAACTATCAACGTTTACGTTCTCAAAGTTTGTAAAGATACCAACGGCAGAAACAGGAATTGAATCCGTACTAGAAGAATCGTAAGATGCAGTAAGTTTCTCTGGTTTTACATCAGATTCAATATCAAATAGCTCAACAGTATCGTAATTATGGTACATTCCATGGTTATTATGTTTGACACGGAAGTGTAGTCCATCAGTAGCATCTTGTACATATTGAATAGAACCACCACTAATCGTAGAAGTTCCACCCGTACCAACATAAACTAGAGCAGAACCAGCATCAATAACTGGTTTTCCTTGTACTTGATCGAGGAGAATAGTATTGAATGCACTAATAACTCCAACATTATTTGGAATTGTAAGAATCAGATTCTTACCAAATCCATCAGTATTTGCAGCATCTACAGTCAAAATATCACCAGCTGCATAACCTGTTCCACCAATTGAAACTGTTGCCGCAATAGCAACTCCAGAATTGACAGTTAGATTTACTTTTGCACCACTTCCTCTTCCAATTCTAGAGATTAGTGGAACATTATTGTAACTAGTTGAAGCATTGGTAAATCCAGCACCAACACTTGTAAGAACAAGTTCAGAGCCAATTCCAATTGCACCAAGAACCTTACTCAAGTTGCCTCTAAAGTTTGCATTATTTTCTTGGTAGATAGTAATACCTTCAGTAAGATTTGTTTTTTCGGCAGTAGTAAGACTCTTACTAATACCAACCAAAACGTTCTTAGATACCATATCCAAAGGATCTTTTCTCAGAGTAGCAATTTGTCTGTTACCGATACTAAGATCTGGGTTATAGAACTTAACCTGGCCAGAAGTTGAAGCAAATTCTGCTCTATAAAGATTGAACTTAAGATCTTCCAACTGACTTGGATCCCATGTAGCACCATTCTGAGATTTAAACAAAGATCCTAGAAGTGGTTGTTGAGAAACAATAATTTTCTCAGACTCAGCTTTATTGACCGTAGAGATGTCTTCTTCTCCCATTCTGGAGATGAAGACGGTATATTCATTAGAAGCGGAAAGGAGAACGATACAGTACTCACCGCCACCTTCAAGATAACAAGGTGATGGGAAGGTAAATGTAGTTGGTTGGGAACCATCTTCAGATAGTACAACCTCATCTGGAGAGAGGATACACTCACCAAATGGTAGAATTTCTTGAGTTGGTAGACCTGTTTGTAGAGTTCTAACCTGTAGAGTAACAGGCAGTTCATTATTATCCTTAGATCTAAAGTATACATCACACTTAGTGAGATATACACCATTCTCATCTGGAACCTCAAAAGACTGAGCAAGAGGGTCAACCCATCTTGTCTGTCTAGTTCTTCTTCTATTGAAAGTAGTATTAGCGACCAATCTGGTATCAGTATTTGTTAGAGTTCTGTTACCAGACTGTGGAATTCTCTCAATGTCTGCATTTCTCATTCTGAGAGTGGATGCTTCTACATTTTGTAAAGTTCCTTGTGAAGTAAAGGTTGCTTCACCAGAACTATCAGTAAATCCAGAAATTGTGGAGTTTGCAGCACTACTAGTCAAAGTAAATGTCTTACTACCAGTATTGAATGTAGGTGCAGAAGGAACTGTTGGATCTGGAATAAACAGAGATCCAATGAGAGATCCAGCCTTATCCGTAATTAGTCTAACATCCTTAACTCTAGCAATAGCACCACTAGATTGACCAACCAACTTCATTCCCTTACCAATTCTACCGAAGAAACCAGAAGCAGCTTGAAGTTCAAGAGATGCGGTATCAACGTTCAACAACGTGGTTGTGGAAGAATAAGAAGATGAGATAGTGGAATTAGGTGCGTATGGATTACTCTTATAAACCTGAGTAGGTGCATTGTATGGACCATACTTATGGTTTTGTGTAGCAAGACGCAATCTGATACCAGTTGATGTGGAGTTGGGTAGATCACCAACAACCGTCTCACCAGGACCAAAAGTACCACTGACCATCTCAATTTCGATGAGTTTTGGTACTAGGAATGCATCCATACTGATATTATCAAAGAATGCATAGAGTCTTGTATTTGGTTTAAGTCTCCTACAAACAAATTCAATGTTTCTAGATCTCATCGTAGCGATGACTTCAGTAGAAACAACTTTATCACCAAGACTTGTAGTATCAAATCTTTCGCCAACTCTAAACTGAATACCCTGTCTAGTTTGGTTAGTTGTTGTAGTTACTGTTTGTTCTCTAATATTAACAAATCTATCTCTGATAGTTGTAGTTGTAGTAATAGGAATACCACGACCACGTTGGAAACGACCTCTGCGGCGTCTTCTATTGATAACACGACTTCCAGTTCTTTGTCTTAAGACTCTAGGTCCATTACTTACACTTCTACCAGTCCAAGTAGTTTCCCATGAACCCCAATCAATAGGAGATAATCCAGTATTACTATCAGCACCAGTTTGTTGCATGAACGAACTGAAGTTGCCTTCGATATCGTATGTTGCAGAAGATCTTCTAGTTTCAATCCAAGTATCTGTGGATGGATTGAGTTCAATATTTCCAATCCAGTTTACAACAGCAAATGGGTTTACATTTTCAATTCTAGTTGCAAATTTATTTTCAAGGAAGACAGTATCCTCATAGTTTAGACATACAACATCGCCAACTCTTTTTACGTTAGCATCTCCAAGATCACTTACAAATCTGTAGTCAGCGGAAGGACTAGAAGATGTAGCAGCACCAACGATAGCTTCAGAACCTAAAAGGAGATCAATAGATGTAGTGTAGTGTTGTGGTCTTAGTCTACCATCAACAGAGTCGATACTAGCCTTGTATTGAGTATTCTCTACATCTCCACCACCACTAGATTTGAAGTTATCTACAAAGAATCCCGACTTAAATCTATCAAGATTAGTCTGAGAATCTCTAAGAGTCATATTAGCAGTCTCAGATTCTAATAGAGACAAACTAGTGTAATACTCAATATTCTTCAGTCTGTTCTCAATAGTAGAGATATCTTTCATTCGATATCTCTTATGAGTGGCTAGAGATAGTTCTACTTCAGAAGTATCATGTACATATGGAGGCATCTCAATTGTAGCAATCTCCAGAGAACTTTCCAATACGTTAGGAACAATTGGTTCTTCTGCTGGAACACCCTTAGATAAAGTAAACACACCCTCTTTACTCAAGTAAAGTCTATCAATTCTACCAAGATAGAAATCATAGGACATGTTCATTGACTTGTCCTTAGCAACTACATGGGAAGAAGAAGACGAAAGTGGGTCATAAACTCTTGCATTAAATTCAAATGGAGAATATCCAGATGATACGGAAGTAGCTCTAGGTCTCAAATCAATAATATCAGTTACGGGACGACCATCTACAAATGGAATACCAAATGTATATACAGATCTATCGTAAGAGTTTACCGTAACGAAATCGCCAGGGTCAGATCCCTCAATAACAAAATGATTATATACAATTTTAAGTCTTCTTGTAGGTGATTCTGATCCAGACTTTCTTACAATAGCAGAGAAATCCAAATAGTCAGATCTTTGTCCAGGATCTAATTCAAAGTTATCTGCAATATCTTTATCACCTGGAACAACCGAAGAAATTGTTGCGGTTACATTAGATTCTTCAAAGATTACTTTCTCATCAGTCTCAAAAGTATTCTCATTTAGATATACAAAGTCAACTTGGTTAGAACCATTATTATCTACAAGAACAGCCGCAGCACCACTATTTTGACCAATAATTGTCTCACCAGTTAATGAATTTAGAATGTTTGTGTTCAGTTCCGTTAAAACAATAGATGGGAACTGTGGATCTGAAGTAGAAGATGACTCTAGTACAGCAACTACGGAAGATACATCAGGTACACCAATACTAATTCTCTTATCCTGTACTCTAGTACCATACTGATTAGATAGTGTAAGACCATCTTGAATGGTGGTCATACCAATACCAGATGTAGTCTTAGCTGAGTTGGTTACTGTATAAACACTACATCTCTTATAGACCTTATTTTTTGGTTTTACATTTACTTTCTTCAAAGTAACTGTCAGAGTTGCTCCAGTATCAGAACCCACACTCAGATTAGAAAGAGTGACAGTCCTTCCACTAACAGTCAGTTTTTGGTTGTTTAGAGACTCAATAGCACCTGTACTATATGTGAGGTTGTAGTCTTCCTCATCAAATGGTTCTAGTGTCAGATCAGCATCTGATTCTAGAGTAGCACTATAAGAATTGTTTGCAACATTAATGTTGTAAGACTTTCTAAAGACAATATCAGATCCATTAAGATCAACACTAGCAATATTAGTCTTTGTTAATTCGGAATATAGATATGCAGAATTATTGTTCAGTACTTCTGGAGTTACCTTAAAGAAATCATTAGCAGTAATATCACTAGTTGGTAGAGTACCTACGTTAACTCCCGCAACATTAGCTGTTGCTTCAATAATTAACTGACTGTTTGTATTGTCAATTGTTTTAATTCTAGCGTAAGATGGAACACTATTTCCACTCACACTGTAACTTACGATATCACCTGTTCTAATACCCGATTGAGCAAAATTAGCATTAGGTGAGGTTACTGTAGAAATGCCAACACTACCTGCTGTAATAGTAAACTGATTACCTACATTAGTAAGTAATTGACCGAGACTTAAAATTGGATCAGCAGTAAAGGTAGCTCCAGCACCAACCAATTGATGAATATCCTGAACGGAATAATCATCAACTTTAGTAATAGTTCTACTCATTGGAGAACCATTAACGTACAATTCTTCAGCCTCTTGGAATGTACCTACAGATTGATACAAAATAATCTGAGAAGTATTCGCTGCAGACTGGTATAGATATCCAGATGCATTACTACTTTGTCCCTCAATAAAAGCGGGAGTCTTCAGATCATCTACAGAAGCATTGAGTTGCAAATAGGTGAATGTTTGAATATCATACAGAGAAGATTCAAATACACTCTTAGCATTCTGATATTCTGCATTTTTGAGTTTTAAATCATATACTCTTGCAACACCAATTTGAATACCACTAGCAGTTCCAGGGGTTGCAGTTCTATCACTATAGAGTTTTACATATGAATTAGTTCCAATTCCAACAGGAACTGATCCATACACATTATTCAACTCAAGTTGTTTACCTACACTAAAAGGTAAGGATTCATTTTTAATTGTTTTTGTATCTCTTGGTTTAGGTACGTCAACTGTTGTTGTACCTAATGTTTCTGCTTCATATCCACGAACATATGCCTTACCAGGACCAATAGACAAGCAAAGCATGTCATCACTTGGTCTATTTCCCTGTTGTGTGAATTGTGTGGAGTAATATGCTCCATCATTACCAATTCGATTGTTCAGGGACTCTTTAACTGTAACTGGGAATGGAGTTACGTAATAATCACCAGATTCATCATAAGTTCTTCTCGCTAACTCATCGCGAATAGTATTATAATCAGTCTTCTTAACAAACTTCGATAATTCACCATTTTCAATTCTCATCAACTCAACGAAGTTTTCATCATTGAAGTCTGTGAGAGATTTCTTAATAAGTGTAGTAGAAATCTTTAATCTATCAGCACCAGGTGCTGCAAAGTTTGAAAAACCTCTAGCATTATCGTAGAGATCATTATTAACATCAGATGCAGTAACTAACTGTTCATTGATCAATAAACCAATTCTATATGAAGGAGAATTTGAATATTGATCTAGAATAACTGTAGCAGTAGGTACAGTTACAAAGAAACCTCTGATAAAGTATACCCCTTCAGAGATTTTTGCAGCAGAACCAGTTTTACAAGCATTAGATATGATTGTAGTCGCAAAACTAGCACCAGATCTAATACTTGATAGTGAATATGTAACGTCTTCCTGTACTAGGAGATTCTCACCATCCACAAATGTCTGTCTAGAGAAATCAGTTTCACTAGAGCTCTGATATTTAATATAAAGGGTATATGTCCCCAATTCTGAGGATCTATTATCAATATAGTTTTCTACCTTAGCGACGACGCCACTAGTCTCGCCTTTAATTTTCTTACCCTTTAAGCTTTCAAGATATAAAGAAACTGGAATACCAAGGTGGGTATCATCAATTTGAACAGCAGTATAATCAGGATCGTAAGCAATTTGTCCAGGAATTACAACAGATCCTTCTTTAAAAAAGTGCTTACCAAATTTCTCAACCTGATTCTGAAGAATAGATTGTAAGGTAGTTAACTCTCTAGATTGAATAGGTAGTCCAGGCTTAAATAACACCTTCTGGTAGTTATTAGCCTCGTTAAAATCATCAAAGTACGGAGATGAATTTAAGTTAGTATTTTGTGGCATTTTTCTTTAAAACTCCAGTACAATCTTGATATCTTCTTTTTGACTTGAAGACCTTGGGATAGCCGCTCGGTTATCGATGTAGATAATCTCACCTGACTTGGTATTATATTCAGCAGAAGCAATACCTGCCGTAAAGTTCATTCCAAGTTGGTATGTTCTGTTATTTATTGAGGTATTGACACCCGCAAAGTCTGTATTAATTGATAACAGAGGTCCTTGGACTGAAGAACCGCCAATTGTTACACCATAACCAGTATCGGGATTGGATGTGAACGGAATAATTTTATATCCAGTAGCACTAGAAGCAAGACCCATTGGTTGATAGTACTTAAGCACTCCACTGATCTTATCCCAAGATGCCACATATCCAATAGCAGTAGATCCAACACCAACTGTTTGTGTGATTGTTGAGTCAACTGCATAAGTCGTCGCGGTGGTCAATCCACCCATCTTCAGAGCTTTCAATCCACTAACAATAGAGGTATCGAGAAGTTCTCTATCACTACCAAATACCGTTGGGTTTTTAATAATACCCACTCTCGCAAAGTCATTACCTTCAATGATATCTGGGTTTGTTTCTAGAGTTTCAAATCTTGCATAAAGAAGTGCTCTATATGCACCCAATTCACGATAGATATCATAACCATGACCACCTTTAGGTGGAACAATTACTGAAAACTGTGAAATGGAGGTTGTACCAATACCAGTATTGGTTAGGTTGGCCAAAGGACCACCAGTTTCACTTCCAGGCGCGCCAGGGAAGAATTGGATAGATCCATGAGTATATCCTTCACCACCATCAGTAACAAAGACTTCAGAGACCTTTCCGAAAGAATCTACAGTGATGGTTGCCTTCCCTCCAGTTCCATCACCCAAAATAGGAACATTAGCAAACGATGTAGAGATCGGTTGATAGTTTGTTCCTCTATCATCAATAACTACAACTTCAATTTTACCATCGATTGCATTGTTCTTCGTTGCAATAGTTTCACCTTGATCACCCCAGTTTTCTGGAACTGGAATATATTCAATAGAATCGAATTTTACAATTTCGGAAGGTTTGATTGTGTAAAGATATTTCCAAATATAACCATCGCCAGATGTACCCGCTGCTCTGGCCTCAAGGTCAATAAATGTGGGTTGGTCGTATGATGGGCGACCCTTAGGGTTCTCGGGATCCGATCCATTTTGTAAGCAAATATAAACTTTAAGGTCTTCGTTAACAATGTAGTAATTAGCGTCATACAAACTACCCTGACTAGTAATAGGAGTCAGATTGTAGATATTGTAATCATGTCTATACATCTCATATGTAGTACCAGCTACCCACTTAACCTTTCGGACTAATCTACGGACATCTCTATCCGTAATTTTTTTCATAGCGATAATGGATTCTTTGATGGAATATTCTTCCTCAAAACCATCCAAAGGAGCAGGAGTATTAGTAGCCCATGTGGTAGTACCACCAGCTTCTGGTTGCGTCGAGTTGGGTAATCCCAAGAACGCATAATACTTATTTACAGTAGAACCAACACCGACTAAACTCTTTACAAAAGTTTCGGCATTAAGAATCCTAAATTGTTCAGAAATTATAGCGGGCATTGTTAGCTAAGTTTTTTCTTTATTTAGTGGTTACGAAAGAGGTTGAATTCTTCGGACGGATGCAGCGGTCGATAAACCGACCATTCCAGCATCAACATTGACATCAAATGCTTGAGGAGTACCTGCTCCTCTATTTTGATATCCGAAGATCTTACCCCAACTATATTTACCCCAGTAAGTATCAATAGTGGCCGTTGTACCAACACCAACTTGAATATCACTGTTGTTATTTGGACCTGGCTGGAAAGCACATGTGACAGTTACAAGACCAGAAACCGCATCTCCAGTAGTAACTCTCTCAACTCTGAATACACCTTCTAGATGCTCACCAGCAGAAATAATACCAACTTTATTTGCAGGATAGTTTGCATATCCACCAATAGAGGTAGTAATTCCAGTTAAAGCATGACCAACAACCAGTGGACTATCGTAGATAACGAAATAATCGTCTTTTTGTAGTCCAGAATAGTTGACTCCAAGGGTATTCAGTGAAGAATATCCATAACCAAGGTTAGTATTATCATTAAATTCAGACTTAAGTGTAAATTCAAGTCTAGGTGGGACACTGAATCCAATTCCAGGCATCCAAGTATTTACACCAACAATTACACCAAAATCACCTTCGGTTCTGAAAGAAAGAATCTCTTCCTTCTTAGGAACATCAGATTCAATAATAACAGATGGAGAAGAACCATACTCATAACCAAATCCGCCATCAGTGATAGTGACACTTGTAACAATTCCATTGGTGACGGATGCAGTAGCAGTTGCTCTATTAATAACTGGGTCTGCATAGAACTGTGTCGTTCCAGATCCAACTGAAATAATTCTTTGTCCTCTACTTGGACCAAAATTGGTGGCAACAATATCTCTAATCTCATTAGTATGAGGTACGTCTCTACGGTTCCAATTGATTAGATCAAAGGAATAGTAGAGAACACCGATGGTACTAATACCGATGTAGAGATTGTCAATATATTTAAGAACTTTAAAGTCAAAAGTAGCTGGGTGAATAGCGTTGTTGTACTGTTGAGTACTCCAAGGTTCCCAATAATTCTTATCAGAGGAAACACCGATTGTTCCATTATCACCAACAACAATAAATCTGTTACCGTCGTAAATAATATCTCTCAAGTTGTATGGAGTATTACTTGCTTTTGGTGACCAAACTTTACCGTCATTAGAGGCGACAATTTCACCACCATTACCAACAGCAATAAATTCACCTTGTGCATAGACTACAGAGTTGAGATCTTGAACTGTGTTTGGATAGTTACTGAAGAATACGTCACTAGTAACACCAACCGCAGTAAATACAGATCCACCAGCACCAACTGCAACCCAAGTATCTACAACTGGTTCATAGATAACATCGTTGAAAGTTTCTTCAAACGTACTTGGATACTCAACAGTCAAGTTAAGAGCAGGGATTTGTCTCAGTTCTCTAAGTTCGATTTCGGAGAATGAAGTCAAACTGTTACCAAAACCAGCAGCTCTAGCCAAACTACCATACTCACCACCCGCAACAACATACTTAGTTGGATATCCAGAAGACTGTCCAACGCCTACACAATGGAACTGTACTGTTCCACCAAATCCAATAGTTCCTCTTTCCCAGAAACTTCCACTCTTAGTATTAATATACTGACTACTACCACCAACAGCAACGATTGGTTCTTGATCGGTCAGTGCTTTAAAATCAACAACATTAGTTACACCACTAATTCCATCAAATCTCCAATCCTTAATTGGATCTGGTCTGGTAATACCAGAGGCAGAGATGTTCACTGTAGGGTTAACAATGTTCTTATATCCACTACCACCATCAACGATTACAATATCACTGATACTGGACGCAGTAGAGACAATAGATGTAACGATACCAGGAGTAATTTCTTCATCCTCAAAGATTTGAGCATTTCTTTCTGCCTGAGTTACAAGGTCAATTTCTGAGAATAATGGGAAAGCATTCTGAACTCTAATGAATCCATCCTGTTGATCTACCTTGTGAATAAGTCTAGTAGCTGGAGTTACTCTACTCTTCAAACTTGGTCTAGCTTTTGGAACTAAAACACCAGATAGAACTCTATCTACCTTCTGTTTTTCCCACATCAGAGGTCTCTCTGCAACTGGATTTGTATCAATACCAATACTGTTGTAAGCGAATGTTTCTAGAACATCAGAAGCAACAATACGTTTTCCAGTTCTTTCAAACTGATCAATGTCAAAGATATTTTCTTTATTCTCTTTGATTTGAACAGTATCTCCAGCTTTTACGGTTAATGGAGGTTCAATAGTCTCTACGTCTCTGGCAGATCCTCTATAGTAGAAAACAGAACACTTAGAGTTGCTCTTAGGAGCTTCACTAAAGATAACTCTACTACCTTTGAAAATGTAAGAAGTGCCTGGTGTTTGAAGGATATCATTAATGTAGATAAAGATATTATTAGTAATATCCATATCACTACCTGCAAGAGTCTTGAGACTTAGAATCTCGGTAGTTCCTCCAGTAGTAACAGAGAGAGTAAACTTCCTTCTATTGCTATTGAAGAATTTAGAAATATCATCAAAGAGGATGAATTGTCCAGGATAGAATCCAGAGAACTTATCATTATCAAGTTCAGTAACATTAAGTCTAAATTCAGTAAGAATACCAACTCTTGGATCTGTTACAATTCCAGCAACCGTTAGAGAGTCTTCAACTTTATATGCAATACCCTCTTCGGTTAGATTAAACTCTCTAATGTCGCCATCAACATTAACTCGTAAATCAACAGTAGCATTAGTACCAATTCCAGTAGTACCATCAATATAGTTTAGTGGTAGATTGTAATAAGGATCTGGTTCAACAAAATCTAGGAAAATTGGTTTACCTACAGAACCACCACCAGTGTAATAGAAGTTCTCTGTTGTAAATCCTGCATTAACTCTAATGTTTGCACCATCAAGTGCTTCAAGAACATCAAATCCAGAATATCCTTCTTCAATAGAAGAAGCGAGTCTCTTGCCTTTAAATGCAGTACCAATTCTATTGTAGAAGTGTTGACAAGTTGCAATACCAACGTTAGCAACGAATTCTCTGTTAGAAATGACCTTATCTACAAAAGTTCCACTTGCAGCATAATCTTCACCACTTGCAGAATTATTGTTAAATCTAGGAGCAATGATAGCACCCTGAATTGTTCCTCCACCAACATAGTAACTAGGAACAGTTGTTACTCCAACGTTAGTTTCAATAGTAGTATTGTTAATAACTCTAGTAATTTCAACCCCACCGAAATATGGATCACCATCCTTAGGATATCCATGTTGTTGTGTATTACCATCTTTAGTGCAGGTGAATATTAACCCTTCATTTCTAAACTTAAAGTTAGTATTAGCAAGTAGACTATGAGATCCAATTGCAAGGGTCATGATACCTACAACTGAGTTGTAATCTGCACCAGCTACATCATATGGAACTGCGGTAGAAGTTCCAACATTAACTGTCAATGTATTGGATGTTGTAGCAGCGATTGCCAACCTTGCATTGTGTGCTGGATCAGTTGTACGTGGATATGAATGCTCAGATGCATTCTGGTCCATTGTGCAGGTATAAATTAGAGAATTTGTAGCAATACCAACACCACCTTGGACAGTTGTCAATCCATGAGCAGTGTCAGTTGTAAGTACAACGACTCCTGTTGATGGATCGTATGTAGCATCAGAAACGTTTAGTCTCTGAATAGTTGTTACACCAACATTTACAGTGAAGGTATTTTGTGTTGTGGTAACAACTCCAATTTCTTCTCCGTGTACTGGATCAGTTGTACGTGGATATGTGTGGTCAGTAGCATAATTGTCCTGAGCACATCTCCAAGTCAATCCATTAGTTGCAATACCAATGGTATTTTCAGATTTTTGTAAACATCCTTGATCAGCTCTCACAAATACATGAGTGTATTCTCCACCAGCGATAATAGAACTAGTAGCAGCAGCTACAAAGATATGATCCGATTGGTTAGAAGACGTTCCAACATCTAATGTGATGGTCTGTTCTGTAGTAGATGTAATCTTAACCGCAGTGTTGTAAGCGGGATCTGGTCCCGTCAGTCCAGTAGCTCTAGGATAGTAGTGATTAGTTGCATGATTATCCATGCCACAAGTAAACTTAAATCCTCTAGTCTTAAGTCTTACAGACTGTCCTTTTCTGAGGTTGTGTGCTGTTCCAAATCCAACTGTCATTAATCCAGTTATAGGATCAAAAGATCCTGAAGTTGGAGAATAGAAAGTAGTCAGACTTGTACCAACATTGATATCAAAGAAATTGGTTCCTGTTCCCACAATAGGAACCCACTTATCAGAAATTGGATCGGTTCCTCTAGGATATGTGTGTTCGGTAGCTCTTCCATCAAGATCACACTTGAATACAAGTGAGTCATCTAATAGTTTCACTCTTTCACCTACTTGCCAACCATGGTTATTGTCTAAGGTTAATCTTAGTACTCCAGTACTAGGATTATATGTGACAAGATTTGGCGTGTAAGTTTGAACACCACTATATCCGTGATCTGGAGAAGTAATTACCAGATCGCCTGTTGATGGAACATAAGTTGCGGTTGTAATTGCATTAGTTACTTGTGTTGTTACCCCAACTTGTAAAGTAATGGTATTTGCACTAGTAGATCCAATACCCAAAACTGCATTATGAGCAGGATCGTCCATACGAGGATAAGCATGTTTAGTGGCATGATTATCTCTAGCACAAGTAAACGTATAAGAACCAGTTCCTACACCAACAGTGTATGCAGCTTTCTTAAGTCCGTTTGTAGTTGCAGATTGGAAGATGTAGTTGTTTGTAGAACCAACACCCACAAATACTGAGAATGTGTTAACACCTACATGATATACAGGTAACCACTTGTTTCTATATGGATCCGATGCTCTAGGATATGCATGGTTACTACCATAATTGTCCTTATCACAAGAGAATGTAATTGATCCATCATCAAACTTGACATACTCACCGTTCAAGAAACCATGATTAGGAACGGTAACCTCAAGTACACCAGCTGATTGATTATAAGTTGCAGTTGTAATTGTGTGTCCAGACTGTGCATAATAACTATGTCCAACACCAACGGTAACAACCATTTCTCCAGTAGAAGGATCATATGTTGCACCAGTTGCTTGACGAACTGCATATGTCGATACACCAACCCTGACTGACAGAGTATCAGCAGTTACACTGGTAATTCCCAACTCAGCATTATGAGCAGGGTCAGTAGTACGTGGATAGTCGTGGACAGTTGCGTATCCGTCCTTAGCACATTTAAATGATAGAGATCCTGTGGCAATTCCAATTCTTTGTACAGTTCTTTCCAATCCGTTAGGAGTGGCAGAAACAAAGTCATGGTTATAATTACCACCAGTAATAACAGCACTAGAAGCAGCGCTAACGAATTGATATGGATAATCACCACCAGAGATGATAGATCCGACTGCACTACCTAGGTTAGGAACAAAAGCGTGAGTGTAATCCCAAGATGTACTTGGACCAACTTGTAGAGTAAGTAGAGTTCCTGCAGCACCTACAATAGGAACAGCAGTGTTGTAATATGGGTCAGAAGGTCTTGGATAGAAGTGAGTTGTTGTATATGCATTTTTGTTACACTTGAATCCAAGAGATTCATTCTTAATGCGAATACTCTGGCCAACTTGTAGACCATGGATGACAGTCAATGCACAAGTCATAATACCCGTGGTTGGGGTATAATGTGCAAAAGCAACATCAAAAGGAACAATTGTACTTGGTCCTACGTTTACTGAGAATGTAGTAGATCCAACACCCACAATTGATAGTGCAGACTCATATGCTGGGTCTGTTGTACGTGGATAGGTCTTAGTTGAACCATATTGATCAAGACCACAACTAAATGTGAGGGAATTTGCAGCAATCTTAATACTTGTACCAGTTGGTAATTCATGAGGACCAACGGTCATGGTCATGATACCAGTAGAAGGAGTATAATCTGCTCCACTTACATCGAAGTATTTTGTGCTAGTAACACCAACATAAACATCAAATGTATTCGTTGTTGTAGCAGCAATTCCCAACCACTGACCATTTGCAGGATCATTTGCACGAGGATATGGATGGTTTGTGGAATGATTATCCATAGCACAAGTGAAAGTGATTCCACCTTGTGCAATTCTAACAGAATCACCAACCAAGAATCCGTGAGTAGGAAGGGTTAATGTTAATTTACCAGTATTTGGTGTATATTCTGCATCAGTTACAGTATGTTGTGTGGGACCACTAAGACCATGACCAACAACTGTTAAAGTAAGATCTCCAGAATTTGGATTATAGTCAGCATGTGTAGGTGTAGTAGTACCACCACCAACTACGTTAATACAATCATCATCAGCTGGAGAAACAAAAGTATGATTATATCCACCACCAACAATTATTGCTTCTTCTGATGATTCGGTATATGTGTGTGCATAGTTACCTCCACTGAAAATCGATTCAGAGATCGATGTGACGAAGGCATGGGGGAAATCACCTCCATTACGTAATGCACCCTCTACAGACCGTACAAACGTATGATCATATGCACCTCCAGTGATTACTGCACCAGTTTCTGCGGTTACAAAGGTGTGTGGATACTGATCTCTTGCTCCAGCATACCCAACATCAACTGTAATTGTTGTAGCACCTACGGAAACAATAGGTACTGACGTGTCAAATGTAGAAGATCTTCTTCTTGGGTAATAATGGGTTCTAGCACCATTGTCTAATTGACATGTAAACCCTAATCCAGTCAATACTACTGTTCCAGCTTTTCCACCAACGGTATATCCATGAGGAGCAGCTGTAGTAACGGTCATTACACCCGTTGTATTATCATATGCAACGGTACTAATTCCTAAAGATGGAGAATAATCACAAGTAAATGCAATTCCACTCAATACAACACAATCATCCAAATCAAGATTGTGACTATTCTTTGTAGTAAAGGTAGCAATACCAGAGGTGTTGTCATAAACAACGTTGGTAATTTCAACACCAGGAGCACTTGCAAAAGTAACAGCAATTCCAGTCACTGTTACAAAATCGTCAGTTACTAAACCATGATTTTCATACTTAATGTAAGAACCCATTCCAACAGCCTGATGGGTATGGATTCCAGAACGAATACCAAGATCTACAGTGTAATCAATCGTACTTGGAGTTGACTTGACTGCAAAGAATTGATTTTTACCTTCTGGAGGTAAAGTAATATTTCCAGCTGGTGTACTAAATCCAATTCCAGTTAATTTTACAACATCATTAACCGACATTCCATGATTTGCTTGTGCTTGAATGGTTGCAATACCAGTAGAAGCAGTATAGTAAACATTAGCAATTCCAAGAGAATCACTAAGTTTTTTACCATGAATAGTTACAGTTGTAATACCATCTGAGGGAGTATTTTCAATCCATGCAACTTTCTTAGTTGTAAAGTAATCTTGACCACCAGAAACAATGTTCAGTGCAGTAACAATACCAGCCTGAGTTCTTTCTACTACACCACCAGTAACATAATCATGATTAAAGGTACTAACACCAACAAAGACTCTGAAAGTATTCGTAGTGACACCTAGAATATCAAATCCAACTTCATTTACAGCTTCAAGAATATTTGTATCAACACCAGCACGAACAAGACCACCACTTACATAAGTTAGTGGCTGTGTACCAACACCAACATCAATGTTTACGTCATTTGGACCAGATACATCAACAATAGGATATGCATCTTCCCTGAAAGTATATGTACTAATACCATCAGAAACTTGTACTTGAGTAACTAGAAGATGTTTATTGGAATTTGTACCCGTTCCAATATAGTGACCACCAGTAACATTTACCGTTGCAATGCCAGTAATGTAATCATACCCAAAGGTATTGATATTTCTGTTAGGAGATAATGGACTGAATGTAAATCCAGCTCCAGTAATTCTTACTCTTTCATCCTTAGCAAATCCATGAGCACCGTTTGTCTGGAATGTAGCAATTCCAGTAAACATATTGTATTGTGCTGTGGTAATACCGATTGTAGTTCCTTCGTTCGTTCCAAGAACAGCAACAACACTTGCGCCAAAACCAACAGAAGATCTCACAGTGATTTCTGGAGGAGTTCTATATCCTTGACCTCTTCCAGTTAGTTTGGCAATTTCTAAAGCACCAGTTGTTCCAATTCCAGCAACAGCAGATGCTTTTAATGGAGTATAATATCCAGAACCCGTTTCAAGACCAACTTTTACAATTCTACCAGCTCTAGGTACACCACTTAAAAAATTAATTTTATTACTGTCAGTTCCTACAATTTCAAAATCCAAACCAGGAGTTTGAACAATGTTGTTGATTAGAACAAATGGGTTGTTGTTAATATCAACACCCAAGTTTACGTTATTATAAAGTGCAGTAACAATTCCTAGGTTTTCAGATAACTCAAATTGAGTACCAGCAATTCCAGTAAACTCTAGAGAAATGTCATCAAGGACTAGGTTCTTATCTTTTGGTACATATGGGTCTAACTTTCTAGAGAACAATCTTCCAGAAAAAGTAGATCCAGTTAAAAGACCTACTGGACCTTGTTTACCATAAGGAGCATCAGTGAAGAAAATATCATCATCTACAATATTATAGTCCCCTGTAAATACAGAGTGTACTCCAACTGTAGCGGTGTGATCTGTTGCAATAGATCCAAAAGCACCTCTTTCCACCACCACATCTGCAGCAGTAGTAGTACTGAAGACGGGGTAATATCCAACACCAGGAACAAAAACTCTAACCGAGGCAATTGTTCCAATGCCTTGACTATTGTTTTTGATAATTGGATAAAAAACACCTTCTGTTGTAGGTGTTACAGTACCGTCGATCTCGATTTTTGGTGGGTCAGTCTTTGCGTAACCACTGCCTCCACTCAACACTTCAATTCTATGAACGCCGTAATTGGAAGTGAAGAATGGTCTTAGAAGAGCTCCTGATCCAGGTGTAGTCCTTGGCATTTATCTCCTCTTATCAACTAATGTTTAGTGTACTGCTACAGTAGATTCTCGTTTGACCAGTACCATCTCGGATAATACTAAAAGTAAGAATATCTTCTAATGCCGTAGATGGAGGTGGATTACCACCAACCCATTTAATACCGCCTGCGATTGATACTCCGTTCACCGTTGCAGCATCCCCATAAGTGGATGATGTTCCTGCATCATTGATGATCGTAACTGTAGTGGCCTTACTATTTAACTGTGTTACATTAGTGAAAGCCCAGGTAGTTACTGAAGTAGTAAGTCCACCTAAAACTACAGATCCTTGATTCACATCAACGGTAAGAGTTCCTCCAATTGCAGTCAATGGAGTATTCCAATTACCTTGAACTTGTTCTGTAATATCAGCAGCTAGATGAGTGGTATCATTGAAAGTACTAATGCCACTAACTTGAACATCACCTCTTACATCCAATCTTGATGACGGAGCAGTTGAACCAAGTCCAACATAAGCACCAGAAGTAACAACAAAAGTTTCACTATCTACAATATCTTCTTGAGAAGATACTCTCAATCCATGTGCATTCCCCTTGGTAATTGCCCAAAGTGTAGGTTTTTCATTAGAGAAACTTGCAACTTGCAACTGAGATGTAGGAAGAGAGGTTCCGATGCCCACCATACCATCGGACCTAATCCTCATCATAGTAGTTGCATATCCAATCTCAAGAGGACCATCAGTAATGGCCCCTGGTTGTTGAATAGTAATTTTTCCAATATCAGCATAACTGGAAGTAACAACTCCAGTAGTATTGATATTGATATCATCGGAAACTTTAGAAGCTTCTTCAGCATAAGTTGAGGTACTAGCAATACCCGCATTAGTAGAGTACCCAGCAGTTGAAGCAAAAGATACAAAACTAACCAAATTATTACCATCTCCAAAGATATTGTAAATATCTTCAAAGTTGGCATTAATTTTCAAAGTTCCTGCTAGCAGGGTATCACCCGTGCCGTCATTCGGAGCAGTACCAGTATTAATCCCTTGTCTAGCCATTACATGAAAGGTGGTTTTCTGTTATTTATAGTTTAATATGGAGGGTTGTCATCGTGAGTTGGGAATGTATCGTCAACCGTAGTTACATCGGAATTCATTCTCTTCACGTCATAATAGAAATTATTATCAACTGTAGTTTCTGCGATTGCAAATCTAGATTGGACAAATGTAGTGTCACCAATAGATTTGACCTTCACCATCTCATCATCAATCTTGATGATGTCATTCTTAGCAATTGAACCAATACCAGAGGTAATAGAAATACTCTGGTCACTTGGACCCAAGTTAGATCCAATACCAATACTCAGTTTTTTATTTTTAATTGGTGTCTGAATGATATTATCAATCATAATCAGAGCATTCAAATTGGGATTGGAATATCTTAGAACGTGATTGCCTGTTCCAAATCCCGTAAAGTTAAGTGGAAGTCCTGTAGGAATACCACAAAGTTTAAAGTTAAAGTCATCTACCTTATTTACATAAACCAAATCTGGCATTGTTGTGCCACCCAATTGAATTGGTGTTAGGAAAATATCATCAGTAGGTGTAGCTCCTCCAATATATGTACCTGCAATGGAAATAACATCAGTATGTGCATAACCACTTCCACCCTGAACAACTTCAACGTCAACAACATCTAAGTTGGAATCTCTAGTGATATTGAAAATAGCACCAGTTCCAGCATTATTATTTGTTGATGGAACATTAGTATACGTTGACTGAATACCTGTGCGTGTACCAGTAACCCTAGTAACAGGGAATGATAAGTCATTAGCAGGAGACGCACCTCCCAACCAAGTACCACCAATACTTACAGTATCTCCAACAAAGTATCCATTACCACCCTTGGTTAAAACTACATTAGTAGAAAGGGTAGATCCTTGACCATCATATGTAAATTTAACTTGGAATCTAGCACCAGTACCCCTAGTGGAGATGCCTGGGATACCACCCTCAGCCATTCCAAAACCAAACACCTTAAAGGTGACGATTGGGAATCCAGATGTCAATGAAGTACCAGTAACTCCACCCTCAGGAATTTCAACGTTATATCCATTCTCAAACATTGCACTGCCACCAACACCAGAGGTGACTGCGGTCATAATGATATCTTTTGTACCAACAATTTGATCTGTAGTACCAATACCAATACCATCTCCTCCTTGTTTGTCATAGATCAACTCTTGACCAGTTTGGAAGTTATGATTAGGTAGATTAATAATATTATTAGTTAGATCAACTACATTTGGATTAGAAGAAGCAAAGGACACTCTAAAGATAGGACTTCCTTTAGACTTCAACTTAAATTGAGTCGAACCTACAAGAGTACCAGTTCTATCATGAGCACCATTGAATCCTGTAGAAATATCATCAATATTCAGAACTTTGTTTGTCTTATTAAGAATGTAACTCTTAATAGGTCTACCTTCTGGGAAGAATATTCTCTGAACGGTTCCATCAGTCAATGCATCATCTTCAGTAACCATAGCAAAGTTTTCTCTGGTTCCCATGTAGATTTCATTGTCAACATTGACAATAAGATCGACCTTTGTATCGACTGGTTTAACTGCCATGTTGGTAGACTTGGCAACACCAACACTTACTAAATCAAAAGTCTCAGCATCTTTCTTAGGATCACTCTCTAGCTGGAAGTCGGAGAACTCTCTGAATCCAGATGGGTGTAAGATAGATCTTACGGATTCTTTCCAAGTATTATAATCAAGATTACTCTTAACTGAATAAGAGAACTTCTGGTAGTAGAAGTTGTCAGATATTCTTTGACTGAAATCATTAAGAATACCAGTTTCTAGATCATTCTTTTCAATTTTATCTCTAGTTACTCCCAATCTAGTTTTAACACTAAACCTACTTACATATCTGACGTTACCCTTCAGTTCAGATACTTCGCCAACCAAAGTATCACCTTCTCTCAATGTACCAATAGTATCTCTGAGTCTAAGTTGACTAATCTCACCATTCCAACCATTTTCTGCAACATATCCTTCAAATTTATTTGAAGTTACTTTCTCACCAGAAAGATACTTAGCATCATCAATCAACTTCATGCTAAACTTAGCCATGTCGTTGTAGTTGACAATGTATCCTAAGGTAAAATCATCATCATATGAACCCAAAGGAGCAGTAGTAATGCCAGGAGCATTAGCCATACTGTAAGTAACTGTAAAGTTTGCAGTGTTTACACCAGTTACAGTAAAGAAATTATAGTCGTAAAGATCGGAGTTAAAGTTCTGTTCACCTGCGGCAAAAGAATCTGGTTTTAATCTACACCCTTCAATAAACACTCTGTCGCCAATAGCAAAAGGTAATTCAATATCGGTAGATCCATATCCAGTTCTAATGGGAATATTGAACTGAGGATCAAGTAACAATTCAACAGTTACATCTGTACCACTATGTGTAATTTGGTCAATGTCATAACCATTGGAATTATTTGTAGTAATAATGCTCAATGGTTCGTAGAATTCAAATGCATTTGCAACAACATCAACTCTAGATACAGATCCACCACTTACATGAGCAGCAAGTTTAGCAGTATCATTTCCACGAATCGCCAGATTTGGTGGTTGTGTGTAATTCTTACCTCCGTCAGTAACTCTGACTTCATCAATTCTTGCAATTCCGTTTACATCTACAATTGCAGGAACATTTAGGAATGGTAATAGTGTGGGATCGGTAGGATAATCGAATCCATCTTTCACTCTCTCCAGAGTATCAATCTCACCAACTTCTTCGGAGAAGATTTTGGCAACACCATCTACACCAGCCGCAGTATCGAAATCAACTACTCTAGGAAGTCTCCTATATCCTTTTCCTGGGAAGTTGACTTTAAGTTTAGCAATAGGACCAACTGCACTACGAGAACTAGTCTCATAAGTGATTGTAGAAACACCAGCCAACGATACAAACATCTGAGGTTCAGATGGTTTACTCTTCAAATTGAAATTAAAAGTGGTATCATCAACTTTTACGATAGTATGCTCATTATCGAGAACAATCTTATTCAGAGTTATATTATTTCTTCCTTTTACTTCCTTATCTGAAGAAATATTCAGTTTTCTTTCATCAGAAGGTACAACAGGAATTACCTGATAATAGCACTTTCTTGGGAAATCGGTTGAAGTAGTAATTTCAACTGTAGCACCAGTATTACCAGTAGCTCCATTTCTCTTGATATTAAATCCCTGATTAACATTTCCAGAGGTCTCAATATCTTTTACAAAATCAATATCTTCAAAGAACCTAAGTTCCATGTTTCTGAGACTTACATCAGAAACATCAAATGTAATTCTATCACCTCTAACAAAATCAAATGGTGGATTTACTCTTGCTAAGTAATAATTACCTGTAGGTACATTGGTAATGTTGACGATAGTACCACTATCAACATCTGCTTTGTGTTTACAGAGTTTGATGTACTCTGGAGATTCTCTCAATACAAAATAAGTTTCATTATGAACTAATCCAGTAATGTTTGTATTATCAACATAGAAAACAACCTTATCACCTGTATTGTAACTAGTATCATTAATTTTAAAACCAGTTAGATCAGCAGTAAATGAAGTTTGATCAAAAGCAACTTTCTTAGTAGTAACTTTAGCAATAACTGGATCAAATCTCAACTCCACTGTCTCTGTCTGAGTTGGAATAGCAGTTAATTTAATCTCATCTTTGGTTGAAAGATTATGATTTGTCTTAGTAGTAACTTGACCAAAGTATTTCTCAGCAACAGCAGTTACTTTCGGGAAATTAGTTGCTATTGAGTGAGCTGCACCAATATTACTTGCAACATTATACCACCAAACAGCATCAGCAGCAGTTGGGAATCCAACTGTAGATATACCAAGGTAATCATTACCAAAGTTTACTGCATAGTAGGTTTCCCCACTCTCAAGTCTTTCTGTACCAACCCCAGAAGTTGATCCAACAGCAGTCTTAGCATATGTTAGTGATGTTCCACCAACACCCATGTGATATACAAGACTTTGACCAGTGTAGAACTTATGGTTAGGAATGTATAACTGTCTTTGTGGTACGAATCTATTTTCAATCGTTTCATTAGCCGCAGAAAGACCTAAACCAGTCAGAGAGATATCATAATGTGTTCCAGTAGATCCCATACCTACAGTAAAGCTAGGATCAAAGAAGAACATTTGATTGGTATATGTCAAATAGGACAATTTAATGTCCTTATCTTCAACCAATTCAAATTTATTTGGTTTTAAGAATACATTATTAGTTCCAACAGCATGTGTGATACCAATACCAACATAGTATTCTCTGTTGACTCTAAATCTACCAAACTCACTATCTACATTCAAAATAGTAAGAGTCTCAGTACCAATACCAATTACGTCACCAG
>CEON01006598.1_pt1 | contig 26065 bp, 19 predicted proteins | sample 530291 | NCBI WGS metagenome assembly CEON01 (sample SAMEA2619888, study PRJEB7988) | marine metagenome | biome: marine biome (ENVO:00000447); feature: surface water layer (ENVO:00002042); material: "saline water (ENVO:00002010), including plankton (ENVO:xxxxxxxx)" | depth 5 m
GTCTTTGAAAAATTAGGCTTCAGAGAAAAAGATGTTCATTGGTTGTGCAATACAGCAACTAAAATACAAAGTATAACTGAACCTATAACCTGGAGTGTAAATGATTAACTATATATTATTGATACCATTACTAATACATATAGAATCTTCAGGTAGAGATTATGTAGTAGGAGATAATGGAACAGCTGTAGGTTGCCTACAGATAACAGCAGGAGTAATTAAAGATGTTAATAGAATATATAAGACAGATTATACGAAAGAAGATTGCTATAATAGGAAGACTTCCTCGGATATTTGCATTAAGTATATATCGTATTGGCTTGAGAAAGCAGTACAAAGAGAACAAGCAGAGATATACAACCCTTACGAAATGGCTTGTCGCATCTGGAATGGTGGACCCAGGGGATACCAGAAAAAGTCGACAGAAGTTTACTGGGAAAAAATTAAACGTAGAGCAAAGGAGGTAGGAACTTATGATGTTGCCAACTATAAAGTTAGTAATGATAGATGATAGCAGAACAAGAATTGAAGCTGATATGTCTATAGTAAGTAACAAAGATTGGTCTAAAAGTATAACAGTAGAACATAACTACTATAAAGTTTTAGAGGGTTTATTAAAATACCATAGAGAAAGCACTGCTAAAATACAGGATTGCTTTCCCTTCCTAACTGCAGATGAAAGGGAGTTTATGCTGACAGGCTTAACACCCGAAGAGCAAGAAAGAATATTTAAAAGCGATGAAGATATTCTGATGGGTTCTGAATCTGCATAGTCGCATTGTGATACTTAACCGAGGCAGCGGAATGTTATGAGCATTGTAAATCTGTCCAAACCTGCAGTGAGTAGTCTATGATAAAATAGGTCCACATGGGTAGTAAAAATAAGTATTGAAGTTAGCTATATAGCGGGTAATTTTTAGAATGAAAAATTACAAGAAGATCAGCGATGTCTTCGCTATATAGCTACAGTTATTCTGAAGCAGAGTCAAGTTTATTTTTAGAATTATTTTCACGAAGATTAGGAGATAGACCTGTAAACTGTATGTCTTGTACTTCAACATAATCTGCTTTGTCTATTTCTTTTTTACGCAGACCCATCTCAACATTGATTACTAAACCTTTATCAGTCTTATCTTTTTTGTCTGAATACTTATCGGGATCAAGAGCTTTTAATTGTACCTCTAATAATTTATCAGAATATTTTTTTCTATATCCTACTATTTGTCCTAAATGATTTACCATAGGTTCATCAACACCTTCAACAGCACGTTCATATAATGCTTCTTCTGCACCATGTAATCTTCTATTTTTACGTTCTTCTTTCGCAAGTAAATATAATTTTTTTACTGCTTTACATTTGCGTAGTGCTAGAGATTCAAAGGTAGACCAACTATCGAATCCTGCTTTGGAAGTTACAACCAACATCTTACCACCAACTGCAATACCTTCTAATGCACTACGAATACAACGTCTATCTTTTTTGCATTCATCGAATACAGGTAACTCATCTTCTGCACGATTTAGATCCAACCAGGAGACATCCTCTGCAGATTTCATTCTGTCAATAAACTCGTAAGATGATTCGGGTATTGGTTCTTCACCTGATAAATATACTCTAACACCTTTTTCATATCTATATGGATTTGGTAATTCATTCATAACTAATAATTAGAATTTAATATAACAAATGTAAATAATAAATAAACGTTAATAAACGTTAGTGTGGTGGATAATGATTTAACCAGTGGTTAAAAAAAGTTTATTCTTCCTGCTACTTCTCGCTTTTTTTCAGAGCTAAACTTTTAAACATTATCCTGCATGGTTAAATAATTTTAATATATATATAAAGGAGATAACGATGATAACTACTATTAATCATGACCAACTCAAAAGATGTTTATTGCTTTTGTGGATGGCAGATATACCAGCATGTATTATTGGTTCTGTGGGTACAGGCAAGACTACTGCTGTAGAGAATATGGTTAAAGAACTAGATTCTAAAATGGAAGATAAGTTCCACTTGTGGAAAGTATTTTTAGGTTTGGTGGATGCTACTGACATTGGTGGTATACCTAACAAATCTGAAGATGGTAAGATTGATTATATGCCACCAAGATGTTTACCTTTTGATAGTAATGATAAAGGTATTATATTTGGAGACGAGTATGATCGTGCAGCACCAGATGTACAAAATGCCTTCAATCAAATATTGTTAGGTAAAGAAATACATAACAATGTCATTAGTGATAATGCGTATGTTGTTCTTGCAATGAATGGAGAATCAGATACTTATACTACACCATTATCTAAAGCAGCTAGAAACAGAGTATGTACTTTATATTTATCTAGCGATGCATCAGGCAGTCAACAAGATTGGGATGACTGGGCTAGAGAAAATAATATCAATGAAACAATCAGGGGGTTCGCAAAATACAGACCTAATCTTATTGTAAATGATTCTGAATTTACAGAGCAAGCATTGATTACACCAAGATCCAGAGATATGGCTGGTAGAATATTAGATACATTAGAAAAAGTTAAATTTAAAACTGATGATATTGTATTCCCTTGTTTAGCAGGAGTTATTGGTACTAGTGCAGCTCATGAGTTAATGCATTATATTGAAGAACGTGATACTATTCCTGACATCAAACATGTATTAGATAATCCTAAAGAGTATATAGAATACTTTGATAGACCTGATCTAGTATATATAATTTGTATTGGTGTTGAGGGGTATGTTGATCGTATAAAGAATGAAGAACAAAGAGAAGCAGCTGCAAGACAAGCTGTTAGTTTCTTTACTGAATACATGTCACCAGAAATACAAATGTGGGCTGTACAAAACATTGTCAAAAAGAATGCAGACATTGTTACAAGTAAAGAATACAAGAAGTTTTTCAATGAAACTAAAGAATTAATATAAAGGAGGTTCATATGTCACAAGCTGGAAAGTTAGTGCAAAAGTTATTGCTAGTAAAGTTTAACGTATCTTATGATACAGGATACAGATCGTCTAAAGAAATGGTAGAAACATTATCACAACATACGGAAGCACAAGCACATTGTATTCGTAGTGGATTTTCTATGTTCTGTAAGACTACTATGAGTCCATTTACTACAGCAATAAGTAGAGCTAGACAACACTACCAAATGGGTACATTACCTTGGGAAGAACGTGGCTGGCGTGTAATACCTGTTAATAAATGGCAGGACTTCAAAGATGAAATGGATGATCTTATTTCAGATATTAAAGACCAATTTACAAATGTTTTTGATAAAGGATATGATCATTTGAAAGATACCTTTGAAGAGAATGTAGGTAATCTCGAAATAGATTTTCCAAGCAAGGAAGAACTAGATGAGAAGTTTTGGGTAGATATTGATATTGGTCAAATGGCTAGTTGCGATGATATTCGTATACAAGGTATTGATCAAGCAGAGCGTAATAAGATTCGTAGTGATATGCAAAAACAATATTCAGAAAAGTTTAATACTGGACTGAATGAACTCGCTACTAAATTAGTTACTGCTGCTGAAGATATATCTAATCGTGCATCTGATCCTGATCAGAAAGGCAAGAAGTATACTAAAAGTTTAAGTAATATTACTGAACTTGCAGATACTGTAGAGGGTCTAAACATAACAGGTAATGAAGCTATAGCTAAATCATGTAAACAAATTAGAGAAAATATATCTGTATATTCTGCAGACTCTATAAAGAGTACAGCTTTAGTTAGAGATAATGTAATAAAAGCAACAGCTAATATCAAAGATGAGCTGGCTAGTCTGGAGATTGTGTAATGCAAACAGAAGCTAGAAAACATTTATCAAAGGGTTTGATGAAATTAATTCGTCAGACCCCTTTCTATACCTCACTTGTATTATCTCATGAGATTATTGAAGACCCTAAACTAGATTCTTTCATGGCAACAAATGGTAAGAATTTAATATTTAGTGAAAAAATTCTTCAGTTACCTGTGAGTGAGATGTGTGAAATACTCAAACATGAAGCTATGCATGTAGCAAATCAGCATCACATACGAATGGCAGAGTTAGAAAAAACTCATATGAATAAAGTTAAAGCATTAGGTGTTAGTTTTAGAATGACATTTAATGTAGCTGCTGATTTAGCTATCAATGGTATCTTAAATGATTATTGGTGCTGGAAAGATACAACATTTATTAAAGATGGTTGTATACCAGGAAAATATCCTTTTCATGAATATCCTAGATTACAAACTACTGAATTTTATTTTAATAAGTTGCTGGATGATTATGAATCAGGAGATATAGATGATGAGACCGCAAGTCAGATGGAAGCTGAAGATGGTCATTTTCTAGCATCAGAAGTGCAAATAGATCGCAAGACGAGTGCTAAAGAACAAGAAGTTCAAAGTGAAAAAGCTGTCGCTAAAGCAGTTTTAACGCATAAGCAAGAGCAAGAAAGAAATAAAGACAATAGTCCTTATCAGAGAGCTGCAGGTCGTGGAGATAATATTATAAATAAAGTATTAGAAACATTTGAATCTGACTCTGATCTTAACTGGCGTAGTGAACTGCGTAATTTCTTTACGCAAACTACAAAAGATAAATACACTTATCGTAAAGTTAATAGAAGAAATCATGATAATGATTTAATACTTCCTAGCAAATACAATAAACAACCAAAGGATATTGTATTTTTAGTAGATACTTCTGGATCTATGGATGATGAGTGTGTTGCTTTAGTTTATGATCACATTGAACAAATTATTAAAGTATCACCAAATACAAGATTACATGTAGCACACTTTGATGATGTTGTATTTGAAGATAGTGTTAAAGAATATACTAAAAGTAATATTCCAATTAATAAACAAGATAGAGAAAGAGTAGGTTGTGGTGGTACACAGTTTATACCAGCATTAGATTATTCCAATAAACAAAATGCATCAGGTTGTATTATGTTAACAGATATGATGCCAATGGATGGTAATTCTTTTAGGAATTATAAAATCAAAATACCTACACTTTTTGTTTCAGTTATGAAGTATCAATATGCTAATCTAGATATAGATTCGTATTGTGTAGAGCCTGATTGGGCTAATGTAGTGTATGTTAAAAAGGAGAAACAATGACAGAAAAGTTTACAAATATAACTGGTCTATCTGAATCTATTGCTAATGCAGTTAAATCATTTGCAAGTGAATATGATAAGGTAGGTTGGAAATCTGTAACAACTCTAATTGATTCCCCAAGATGTCAGTTACTTACAGAACGACATGGAGATAAAGTCACAGAAGATGTTAGTGATTTGCTTTGGTCGTTCTTTGGTAACATGGGACACTTAATTGCAGAACGTAATACTGATGCTAGTTCAATAGCTGAAAGAAGATTTATATATAAACATGGAGATAAAGAGATTAGTTTTAAACCTGATCTACTTGAAAGAGATCCAAATGATTTTAATTCTTTTGAATTAAATGATTTTAAATTTACTTCTGTTTATATATTAAAGTCTGCAATACAAGGTAACCCAAAAAAAGAATGGGTTAATCAAATGAACTTTTATGTTTGGTGTTTGAAGAAACTTGGCTTTAATGTAAACAAAATTAAGTTACATATTATAGCTAGAGATTGGAGATTATCTGAACTTAAAAGAGAATACAATTATCCACCTCAAGCATGTGCTGTAGTAGAAGTACCCATATGGGATGACGATACTGCTGAAGCATATTGTTTAGGTAGAATAAAATTGTATGAAGATGTAGAACATTTAGAAGATGATGAGTTGCCTAGATGTTCTGATACAGAAAGATGGGCTGACCCTAATAGATGGGCAGTAGTTAAGAAGACAGGTAAAGTTAGTAAAAACACAGGTTATAGAACAGCTTTACCTAAAGCAGGTTCCTTTCTTACAAGAGTTGAGGCACAGCAATTTATTTCTAAAAGAAAAGATAAAGATGTGCTTGAACTTGAGTTCAGAAAAGGAGAGAGTAGACGTTGCAGTAATGGTTACTGCAAAGCAGCCGCTTGGTGTAATCAATTTCAAAAAGAAGTTGCACCAGCATTTTAAATAAAGGAATAATATTATGTCTATAGAACAAGAGTATATTGACAAGATCGAAGAGATCAAACAGCATCAAGAAAAATTAACAGATTGGGAAAAAGGTTTTATATTTGGAGATGGAGATTCCACACCAATAGATACTAGACCTAATCTATCTATATCACAGAAAGCTATTGTTGATAGAGTTTATCAACAAAGAGTTCAAGGTGTTAACCAAGAAGCTGTTACAGAAGTAACAATGAATAATGACAGAGTTCGTGCATTAAAGACAGAAACTAATCAGTTTGCTGTTCATATAGATGGTAATGTAGTTGGACCTACAGTATCTCAAAGAGAAGCTGTAGCTGTTGTTGGATGGTTATCTGATAGTATTGATAAGCTATCACCTAAAGAAGCAGAAGCATTCTAATGAGTGATACAATGCTGTATATCGAAACAACTTCTGATACAGCATTAAATATAACAGAAGATATTGTTCATCTTCAAATTGCAAAAAATGCAATTAATAATTTATCACATATCGCTAGTAAAGATTATGATGGTAGGTTTATTAGTAAAGATGAGCGATATCAAATTGTTAAATTAATTAATGTTGCTGAAAGAAGATTGCGTGAAGAGTTACGAAAGGAACATATACAACCAACAGAGAAGAAAGTATATGAAAGTCTTCGTAAGAGTGTTAAAGAAGAATTAAAGAAAGAGGGTTATAAATTCAATGAAAACTTCTGAGAGTGTTAAAGAAATACTACCTGCATTACTATCTGTTACAGATAGTATGCAAGCAGAAAAAGATGGTAAGAATCCACATTTTAGGTCAGACTATATGACGTTAGATGGTATTCTTAATACAGTTAAACCTATATTAAAAGATGTAGGTATTGTTATATTGCAATCTATTGATAACAATATATTTTCATCAGATAAAGCAACTTGTGTAATAGAATGTCATACTAAACTATTACATACAAGTGGAGAATATATCGAATCTAAATGTATTGTTCATGCAGATAAGATGACACCACAAGGTTATGGTTCAGCAATAACATATGTAAGAAGATATGGTATTACTACAGCATTAGGTATTGCAGAGGCTGATGATGATGGGAATGCAGCGGAGGTTGCTTCGGCACCAAAAAAGCCAGCAAGTAAACCCAAACCTGTACCTATTAATACAAAGAAAGTAGAGCCTCAAAAAGATGCATTACTATCTGAAGAACAAACAAATAAAATAATAAAAGTATTTGATGATATTGATGTAGAGATATGGGATCTAGAAAAGATTGTAGGTAGCCATGAGAAGTGGACTGAATCTACTAGAGTAAAACTACTAGCATCATATAATAATATTCAAAATGGTATTAAATCTGTAGAAGATTTTAAAGCAGGTAAATAATGGAAACTAAAACTATATCATCTGAAAATTTTATCATTGGATCAATCATTAATGATTATCCTTTGTTTAGAAAAATTTCTAGTGATTATGGTTTAGATGTTGAACATTTTGAAACAGCTACAGCAAAGCAAGTATTTGTTGTAGCTGATTATTTATATTCACAAGGCACAATAATAGATCCAGCATCTGTTATCGAAAACATTGAACAAAATAAAAGTAATGTAGATATAGAAGCTCTATCACAAGTTGTTGTAAATTCTTTGAATATAACAACTAACACAGAAAATATTTCTAAACATATAGATAATATTATTATGAAATTTCGTAGACGTAAGATTAAAGAACATCTTTCGTCTGGTATACAAGCATTAGCAAATGGGGAGGATTTAGATGCGATAATAAGTACAACTAAATATAATATATCTAACTTAAAAATTAATGAAGACGAACAAGTGTCTATTAATGATACTATTAAAGGAATGAAAGATAAGTATATCTTAATAAAGAATAAAGGCTGTATGGGTGTTCAATCCAGATGGAAACAAATACAAGATCACACAGCAGGTTATCCTTTTGGAAAGATAACTGTACTGGGTGCAAGACCAAAGATGGGTAAGTCTACGCTTGCTTTAAATGAAGCTGTATTTTCTAGCATAGTAAATAAATTACCTACTTTAGTTTTTTCCATTGAGATGGATAAATCAGAGTTGTTAGAAAAAGCAGGATCAGATATTGCAGAAATAGATAACAAAGATTTAAAACTTGGTAACCTATCTGAAAAAGATATAGAGAGATTTATATCTAATGGTCCCGAAATAATATCCAAATGTCCTTTATATATTAAGGATAGTCCGTCACAGACTGTAGAATCTATATGTTCTGATATAAGAGAATATGCAACAGATCATGATGTTAAGTTTGTTATTGTAGATTACCTACAAATAATAAGTTCAACACCTGGAATGTCATTTCAAAATAGAGCATATGAGATACAGTATATGACTAATCAATTAAGAATAGCAGCAAAAGAAACTGGAGTTGCTCTTATTCTTTTGTCGCAGATAAGCAGACCATTCAAAGGTAAAGACAGTTCAAACATTGCACCCATGCCAGAAATGCATGATCTTAAAGATTCTGGTGCTATTGAACAAGACGCATATATAATAATGTTTATTGGTCCACCAACAATTATCCCTGAAAATAAACCTTCATGGATTAATCCACATGTGGAACAATGTACAGTTAGAATTGCAGCTAATCGTGGTGGTTCATCAGGAGAAATACATATGATGTTTAATAAACCACACAATAAGTTTTTATCAATGGCTGAATATCAAGTATTTAAAAACAAAGCATATGGTGGTAAAAATGACCCTTTCTAAAAAAGAACAATATAGAAGATTAAATTCGTATGATGATATTAAATGGCAAAAACTTTTAGAACCTATAGAAGATTGTCATTTAAAAAGAAAGGTAGCATGTATTGTGTTTTGGGATTTTTATAATCTTCAAACCAAAAGATCACCATATCTTAAAACATTAGTTAGATTATTTAATGTAAACCTGCATGAGGATTTAGTTCCTCAAGCAGTACTTTACAAAGAGTTATTAAGAATTGGCTATCCTAAATGGAGAGCAAGTGAAAGATCTAGGAGACCTAAATGTCACAGATAGTTAAAAAAACAAAGAATACACCTGAATTACATTATGGAATGATGTCAAGATGGTGTGATCTAATGCAGTTAAATACTGCAGAATATGCACCAGAATGGGTATCACATGTATTTGATAGATCAATGACAATACTTCAACATAAACATCCTGAACTATTAGATCAGGTTCGTAAAATTATTAAAGAGAACTTTGATGGGTAACATATCGCCAACTCAAAGAACTCTTAAAGCTAATAGAAATCTTGGTAGAATTTGTGGTATAGTTGAACGATGGCAGCAATATGGTGGCAAGTTTGGTATACGACAAGATCTATTTGGATTTATAGACATCATAGCTATTGACGAACATTATGGTATTGTAGGTATACAATCTACAGGTCAAGATTTCTCTGGACATGTAAAAAAAATCATGGAGCTAGAAGAAATAGTTAAGAAATGGTTAGATCATGCACCACTAGAATTATGGTCTTGGCGTAAAGTTAAGAAAGTTCGTGGGGGTAAAGCTATGATATGGAAACCAAGAGTCGCTGATTTTTATATAGACAGTAATAAAGAACTAGTTTATAAATTGGTAGACAAATAATACGTTCAAGCGAAAGCTCGGAAGTAACACATAGTGTGTGAAGGAACGCTAACATGGGAGATTGACATGGAAGTTGTTTTCAATTATAGAGGAACTACTTACGTTAAAGTAGTTAAAGTGTAACAGAGAGGGAGCTTTAGGCTCCCTTTTTTAATTTAAAAAAAGGATAGCTTTATGGATACAGCAGATTTATGGGCAATGATAGTAATCGCTTTATCATTTGTTTTATTAGTATTCATTATGGGAGATTGTAATGATAGATAATTTACTATTTTTATTATTTATTATTTGTACAATCCTTCTTACATGGATTACTATTGAAGACTCTCTTGAAGTAAACGAAAAGATGGATGACAAATGGGAAAACTAATCAACACTAATGATAAAGAGGGTTTGTTTATTTCGGGCATATTAACATTAAGCTTAATATGTTTTCTTATAGATCTATTACTTGTATTCTGCAGGTAATGGGTCTTTATTTTTTTATTAACAAATATAAAGAGCTAGGCATCTTTTATCAAACCAAGTTTTTCACATGATGATTTGTCTATATTGATTATTCTCTCACCTTTTTCGGCATATTTTTTTAAGAATGGAGGTGGTGTTACAAACCAAACTTCACCTGTTCTATCTTGAGTACCATCTTTTACTTCTATAAAAGCCATTTTTTTGTCACCCATTTTATTTCTACATCTAGTACAAATACCATAACCAGCTTTTATTAATTCGCCTTCAACTAGTTCTTTCATTATCCAAGCATGTTCTTCACATCCACATTCAGGACATTCAATCATACCCTTTTTATTTTTCTTTGGTTGATAGCCGTATTGTAAATGATTACACTGCGGACAAATATATTTATGATTAGCATTACCCATAGGAACCATACCTACTTTATACTCATCTTGACAAACGACACATATACTAATTGCTTGTCTTATATTTGCACCAAATTTTGAATGCGGATCAAGATGTCTTGTCATACTACTACTCCATCAATAATGCGTTTATTTACTACATTAAATTTTTTACCAGATAATTCGATAGTTGCAAAGCCATGATTCCATTTATTAAGAACAGCATATTCAGGTTGCATATCACATAGACACCCTAAAGACCAACAATGTATATGTTTATTATCTGCAGTTTTAAACGCATGTTCAGATGTTTGATGTCTATGTCCTGCAATAGTACATACCCCTAAATTAGTTTGCAAAGTTCTAGCAAAGTTAACAGGAGCGGTAGAATTAAATAACTCATGTCCATGTATTATTGTAAGATGTTGACCAGCTTTAATTTTTTGTTTGCCTTTAACTTCTTCTATACCATATTTATTAAAGTTTAATAAATTATATATTTCAAAGTCTGATATACCTATTATCTCTGGTGCCTTAACCCACATATACTTTTCCCAACGCTCTTCATGATTACCTATCTTATATATAATCCTAGCATGTGGATATCTTTCTCTCATATGTTGTATGAATTGTCTACATAACTGAAGTTCTCTAGATAAGTTACGTTCTGCAGGATTCTTTTCCCATCTAGATATAGAGAAGAAATCGGCTATATCTCCATTAAATAGTATGGTATCGGGTTCATAGTAGTCTCCATACTCTAAACACGCTTCTAGAGCTTTCTCGTCATGATAAGGCACATGTACGTCAGACATCACAAGTATCCTACCATCAGGTAATTTAAAATCTTTAAAAGGACTAGCTATACTTTTAGGTAATTGCATTTTAAATCCTGCTTTACCATTTTCTCTAAATGTTTTTTCATGAGAAGTTTTTGCGGTCTTTCTATCTCTATTACCTTTATTACCTCGTCTATACCTAATCATACTTCTAGCATTTTCTAATGTAGTAAAATGTTCAGGATATTCTTTATATAATTTTTTTGCTAACGTCATTGTTGGTGCATCAGGAAACTCTTTTAATGTTTTCGATAGCAGATTAACTCTTTCTTCATTCATTATCTTTGTCCTTTTCTATTTGTTTTTGTAAATTAGCTAATGCTCTCCAAGCAACAGCCACCCAATCTTCTTCTAACAAATGACGCATTAATGCATCTAATTCATCATGTGATTTACTTCTATCCCAGAACATAGGTTTACCAGGATTATGTTGCTGGCTACCTACAAATGATTGCTTTGATACTTCTTTTATTGCATCAGGGAAATATTTTATTACACCAGAGTATATAGGATACTCCTTACGTTTACTTGGATCTTCTCCAAAAAAGTCAGACATAGTATCTCCTTTACTTGTTTGCTGCAGATCGGAACCTACCGAACCATGCATCATTAATACTTCTTTGTACATTAATGTCAAGTTTTCTTTTTGATTGTTCTAGTTTTCTTTCAACTGACTGTTCTATTTGAGATTTATTTGTATCTAATCTTCTTAAAAGAGCTGCAGCTTTATCCATCTTCTTATTATCTTTGGCTTCTAATGCTTTGAAAAATTTCTCATAATAATATGATCTAGCTTGTGATATACCTTGAGCTAATATTCTATCTCCATCATATCCATTTTTAACAGCAGCATCTACAATTTCTGCTACAACATTTTCAAGTTTAGCATTTTTAACTATACCTTTAAATTCTCTTCTTATACCACCTTCTGCATAAACTCTTAATACAGATGCTATTTCTCTTTGTGCAGTATATGAGTTCATTCCTAATTTAACAGGTGCAAAAAACGTAGTCGGTTTACTTTTAGTTGGATCCATCATACCATCTAATATAGGTTGTAATGATAATGGTACAAACTTTTTACCAATAGAAGCTAATCTTCCATCCCACATATTACCATCAACTGCAAATATACTTTCAAGAAAATCATGTTTAGCCCACGGAGTTTCCCATCCAGGCTTAACTATATCAAATCCTTGCTCCATAACTATTTTAAACCCAATAGAAGATTTACCTAATGCAGTGCCTACAGGATCTCTTAACCAACCTTTTGGACCAAAGACCTCATATGCCTGTTTACCCCATGCAAGATATGTTCTTCTTCTTTGAGTTCTTCCTATCTTATCCCACACTCCTATTGTTCTCCAAAATGGAGTTATATCTACATGTAATTTATGACCAGGTTCATTTCCAAATGTAAATGGAGAATCTTCATCGTCTCCATTACCTGTAGCTTGTGCTAATGCCCATATGGATGCTTGTACTATATTAGGTATCCCCATTAATACAATAGTAGGAAATGCTATCCAATATCTAGTAAGTCTATTCCTTGCATGTAATTCACTAGTAGGAGATCCAATGGCTTTATTAAGAGCATCTAAATGTGTAACACCAGATATATTTAAAGCAGACAATGTCCAGTCAGGTGCGAACATAAATAGGTTTAACCATTTACGAACTCGTTGATTAGCCCACATATATTTTTCCCACTCTTGTCCACCAAATGCATCATTGACATAAGCAGAAATATCTTCTCTTAATTGTTTTTCATTTACTACTTTACCATACATTTCTATTTGTCTTTCTGCTTCTACTGCATATAAATTATTTGCAGAATACATCTTCATGCCTGGTAACATAACTTCCCACAACCAACGATCTGTAGCCCATTTAGCTTTATTAAATATTTTTAATCCATGACCTAACCCTTTATACAACATTGGTCCATTAATCATATTAGCTGCAACGTTATCTAATTTACTATTTATTAAACCATATTCAATATCAGGAGATCTGCCTGTATCAAATTGTAATCCAGCTTGTACCCATTCTGATCCGTATGTAGGATTGTTTATTGTTTTTTGATATTCTCTTCTAATATCTTTAATTGTTCTAAATGGATGGAATAATAAATTGCCATTCCATTTTGCAAACTTTCTATATTTATAAGATCCATCTTTATTTCTTATAAAGTTTCCATCTTTATCTCTTTCAATAGATCTTTTTTCTAATCCATTTATTCCATCTAATGCAATCAATGATTCTATTAATGCAAATGGGTGGAATAAAGATAATCCAATACTCATGGTTTTTGCTACATGATTCATGGTTAATAAAGAATCAAATACTATTCTTTGGAAGTTGTGTTTAAAATCTTTTTGATCAGCAAATATATGACCCATTAATTTTGCTGCAGTTCCTTTTTTAACCCATGCTGTTTTAATTGATTTATAACCTACTTCTACAACTTCATATCCTAATGCTGCAGGATTAACTTCTTCTGTTAATCTAGTTAATCTTTCAAATCCATTAATATTTTTTGGTACTTCAGATTTAAATTTACTATCAATAGTAAACATTGCTAACTCTAACTTATTAGCTATTGCATGTGCAGCAGGTTCAGTAAGAATACCCATCTTTTCAATGCCTTCTACTAACATCATAGGTAGCATATCTTCATCAGTAACTTGAGCCATTGCACTTACAGATACTCTTTGTCTAGATACTTTAGCAGTTTCTTCAGTATACTCTTCTATTAAATTAACTAAATCTAAATTTTTAGGAACTAATTCTTTAGCATTAAATGCTTGTGTATAAGTATCATACAATCTACCTTCTTCAGATCTAGACTGTTCTCTATCTGCATATGGTAACTTTTTAAGTCTTTCTAATTCTTCTTTTGTTTTAGCATATGTATGAGGTACATAATTACTTCTTTTAGCAAACCATAACTCTCCTATATATCCACTTGTTTTTTCTAATTGATCATATTGAGTTTTAAATATTTCATTTAATTCATTAAATAATTTATCTGAATCTGTTGTATCTAATAATTTAGGATGTACTCCTGTAGATTTTTTATCTGATTTCCATAGTTCCCATGATTGAAATGCTTGTCCTACAGTAGGTATATTAGGTTTAACTTCTTTGTCTTCTTTTTTTGCAGAATAAATTTGTCCTTCAAATTCAAAAGTCTCTTGTTTTTTTCTTTGTGCTGCATTAAAAGCTTGTTCATACTTTCTATATCTAATTAATTCTCTAGCTAGTTCTGTATTTATAATACTTGCTTCTCGCCATTTTTTATTTACTTTTCCATTTTCATCTTTATATGTTTCTAAAAATATAGTTAAAGCTTCTCTTAATAATCTTCCTCGTCTATCAGATTCTTCAGTTCTTTTGTATACTTTACCATCTTCTGTTACATATTTAGAAGATCCTGTTACAGATAAAATATAAGCTTTGTTAGCTCTTCCATATCTTATTAACTCTCTACCTTGTCTTGTTCCAAACAATAAAGAATTTTGCATTAATGTTTTAGGAGATACAACATTTCTAATGGCACCATATTGATTATCAGGAGTTATTGGTACTAAATCTAATGCTCTATCCATAATTAACATAGATTGAGTTATTTCCCCTGGAACTATTCTTTCATCAACTGTATTATTATTTAACTGATATTTAGTAGGTACTCCATTAGTAAGTCTAATAGCTTTCTTAACTACACCTAACATTTCCATATCATTAGTTTTTTCTACTTCTTTTAGAACATCCATTTGATCTTGTATAGTTCCAAATATTTTTTGTATATCTATATCTTGATCTAATAATTTAAAATAAAACTCTACGTTTAATAAATATTCTCTAACTTCTTGCTCTGAATATCCACTATCCATTCTATTTAATTGAGTAAATACATTAGGACTTTTATTAATAGATATTTTATCTACTGTATCTTTTAATGAATCAAACTCTAATATAGATTTAATTAATTGTTTATTACTTGTAATCTGTAAATCAACTATAAGGTCTACAGCTTTTTGGTAATTAAGTTTATCTATTTCATTTAATATTTTATTATCAATAGTATCATTTAATACAGACATATATAACATTGATTGTATATCACCTGGAAGTTTACCAATATTTTTAAACTTCATTATAACTTTTTCAGCTTTTACTAATGCTTTTAAAGCAAGTGTATCTATATCTGGTTCTTTAATATAAGTATTATTATCTATAGAATATAATTTATCTTTTTCTATTTTTTTAATTTTACCATAAATTGTATTATAATGTATTTCACTACCATTTACTTTATCAATTTCAATTCCAGAATTTATTAATCTGTCAGCTAAATCATTATATATAATTTGTTTATTAGATAAATGACCATTATTTCTGATAGAATTTCTAATGTTTAATCTTTTATCAACGGAGTATGGTATATTAGTATCTTCTAATTTTGCATTTGGTAATCTGTCAAATAATATATATCTATTATAATCAAATATATCTTTAATTCTAGACATCATTAATTTAGCATCCATAACTCTGTCAGGTGTACTAACACTAACTAATATAGTTTCTCCTTCATTATTCATAAAGGCAACGTCTTGTATTTTATTTGTTGATAATTTATCTCCAGACATAGATGTAAAAAAGTCTACGCTTATTGGTTGTAAATTAGCTGGTCCATCAAATGCTTGATCTTCATTTCCATATGTAGGTTTACCTTTTGCATCATCTACATATGATAATAAATATCTTCCTACTACTTTTTTATCCTTATCAATTAATCTATATGATAAAATTTTTCCTGTTCTTGGATGTCTTTTTACTCTATCAATTGTATATCCTTTTGGTGGAACTAAATATGTTTCAACATAACTATCTTGACCAGGTGGTAAGAAATTATAAGCTAATATGGTTCCAGGAAATTCTTTTAATAATTTATCAGATGATTCTTTAGGTGTATTATAATTACTAATAAAGTCTAAATCATGTACAAGACCACCAGGTTTTCTGTAAACAGTTCCTTGTGTAGCAAGAACAATACTGCCTGTTAAAAATATATTTTCATCAGTACCAATGCTATTCATAATATCTTTAGCTAAAGGACTTTCATCAAATGCATCTTGAAATCCTACTTGAACTCTATCTTCAATAGGTAGCGTTCTAATAAAGTCTTCTCCAGAAAAAGTTTTATTAATTACATTTTCTATTAAAGGCTCAAGCATAGACATATCTAATGATTTTATTCCTGTAGCTATATCTAAAGCTATACGTCTAGCTTCTTCAGCTTGTGTTCTTACTTCATTATATTCATCAAGAAGTTTTTCTTCGTAACCTTTTTGAAGTAAATCTTTAAACATTAATCTAACAGCTTCTATTCTACTTTTCTTTGATTTATTTGGCTGTTTAGCTAAATAATTTTTATAAGCTGGTGATTTTTTAAACTTATCATCATTTAATAAATCAATACTATATTTTCTTTGCATCATAAAACTAATAGTTTCTGCTAATGCAATAGCTACTTGTTCTATATCTAATTCATCTAATGCAATTTTTTTATTAACAATATCTATAAATAATGTATCTGCATCTGAAATTTCAAAACCATATTTTTCTAAAGTTTTTAAAACATTATCATTAATTAATTCAGACTGAACAATCATACTAGCTGTCATTTCTGAATTAGAAATATTTTTTAATTTATCAGATAAATCAATTCTTTCTAAATGTTGTGACAACAATGGAAATGTTGGTATTTTCCCTACTCTAGCAATGTATTCATCTAAAGTTTCTTGATCTCCCATCTTTAATGAATGCCAAGTAATTTGTTCTTGAGTATGCTTTCTATAATAATTAGTTGCAGTTTCTTTAGGATGAATTTTTCTTCTTTGATTTCTACTTAATAATGCTCTAGCTCCTGCAATATTAGATTCTATTTCTCCGATATTAGTTACATATGTATAGAATTGAAAATCTTTTTGTGATTGATGAATTGGTGTTCTATATCTAAATGCTGATGCAACTAATTGAGCAAACGTTGAAAAGAACTCATCTTCCCATCCTGAAACTGAATCATATTCCATTAATGCATTTTTAACACCATCAGTAGGAAATCCTTTTAACATCATATCAATAGCATTTTTCTTTATAAACTCTGTATCTCTTTCACCTGTTTGATTTCCAAACATTTCTTGTTTATTTTTTAAAGATACATTAGGACTGCTTTCTAATATTTTTAATATAATAATAACATTATCTAATATTGTACGCATTGTTTCATTATGACTTGCTTGTAGATTAGATCCTGTTTCAGTTTTAGGTATATTAGAATGATCTTGTATAGCATGTTGCAGTTCATGAAAAAATGTTTCTAAAAATGGTTCACTAAAAGCTCTCATAAATTTAGGACCATCATATATAACTATTTCAGCAGGTCGACCTTTATAAGCACTCTGATAAGATCCTAAAGTAGCATTAGTATTTTTATCTTTATCTGATCTAAATCTTACCATTAAATCTTTTAGTTCTGGATAAGCTTTAAATAAAACAGGATGCTTTATTAAATCTCCAAGTTTTATATTTCTTCTTGTAGGTAAAATTCCATTATATCTAAATACTACTTTACTATCATCTATTTCTAATCTCCAACCACCATCTTTTGTAAATCTATACAATCCAGTTTCAGCAAATATTTGATCTTCAGTTTTTCCTTCTGCTACTAATTGATTTGCTAAATCAATTAACTCTAGATTTATTCTATCTTCTTGAATAAAAGATGCAGTTAAATCAGGATCAATTTTTTTAGGAATAAAGTTTATATTTTTTAATGCTTGTTTTTTTATGTCTTTATTTCCAGCTTCTTTTAATAAGAATTTTTGTAATACATATTGTCCATACTGTACTGCATTATCAAACTTAATATTATCTGTATTATCGTTTATAAAATTTTCTGCTAATTGTTGATGATTAACACGAATACTTTTGTCTGGATATCTTTGTACAATATCTCCAGTAGCAACAGCTCTTATATCGATTCCTAAATCTCTATAGTATCCACCTAAATTAACTAACTCTAACATAATATCTGATACTGAAATTTTATTAGCAGGAGTTTTCTTTGGTGTAACTGTATGTTTTTTATCTGTTTGTTTTTTAAATATTCCTGATTGTGATCCTGATTTTGCAATTCTTTCATATCCATTATTTTCAAGATATGCAGCTATTTGTTCTTCTCCAAGATTATAACTATATCTTTTTAAATGATCAGCAGTATCCATTACAAATGTAGAGCCAGCTTCTATAGCTTTATCTATGTTTTTATATTCTCCTTGCAATATACCATCTACAATAGGATCATATCTATCTCTTCTTTTACCATTAGAAGAAATCATTATAATATCTTCTGCAGTATAATTACCTGTATTAGCTAACCCAAATAACTCATCATACATTTTTCTATATTTATCAGTGGAGGAATTTTCTTTTCCTTGTCCTATAAATTGTGTAGCTATTTGTGTTTTAACTTGTTCTTTTGGAACATGTTTTAAAGCACTAGGATTTGAGTAGTTTCTTATTTCTTTTGTAGCTTTTTCTTGTACAGTTAATTTTTTAGGTTTTTCTTCAGGAAGTCTTTCTTTACTTTGCTCTACTAAATCATCGTATTTTTCTTCTTCTTTTTTTCTTCTTTCTTTTACTTTTTCAGCTTCTATTTTACTTTGTTTTTTATAGTCTTCATTGTATTTATTTAAAGTAGATATAGCAGTAGGCTTTGAAAGTCTTTTTAATCTAACAGGATCTTCAGCTTTATCTTGTTCTGCTTGTAATTTTGGATTTATATCTATTGCAACTAATATATTAAATAATTCTTCTGAATTAATTTCATTTGTTTCATATGCTTTTGCAGTTACTTCTTTTGATTTAGAGTTTATAACTTCTAATATATCAGGAGTAATAAATTGAGCATAACTTCCAGTCCATGTACTATTTTTTAATCTATGATCTAAAAATAAAACAGTAGATAAAGCTATTTTTTCTTCTTTAGATAAGTTATCAAATGATTCTCTTAAAAAAAGTATTTCAGTTTGAGTTAAATCTTTTGATCTAGTTCTATTATCTAGTTGTATAAAACCTGATTTACTAACTGTTAATTTCTTTAATAGTTTAGATGTGCTTTTCTTTTCAAGAAGTTCAACAGCAGCTTGTCTTTGCTTTCTTATCCATGTTCCTTTTACTATTCCTTTGCCACCATTAGATTCATATAAAGATTGTAATATATTAAATACATTTAATACTTCATTAACTTCAAGATATATACCTAATAATCCACGATCACTTTCTCCAAACTCATCAGTAAATAATTCAATTAATGAATAAAAATAACTAGTTGATTTTTCATCTGTTTCATATTGTCTTACTAAAATATTTAAAAGATCTTTAGAAATTAATTTATCTAATGCAGGTATATTATCTAATCCTATTTTTATATACTCATTAATTACATTATCAGAATGTTCTGCTAGTGGATTAATACCAGATGTTACATCTGATACAGCGTTTCTACTTTGCATAATTCTTATAAGATTATCTTTACCTACTACAGACTTATGAGTTGCATTTAAATTTCTAATACCTCTTAATGCTGCTTTACTAAATTTTTTATGTGATTTTAAAAGTAATTTTAAACGAAGTATTTCAGTTTCTAAATCTGCTTTTGTTTTTAAATAACTAAATAAATTTTTATCTTTAATAACTTTTTCAATTAATATATCTAGTTCTTCTTCAGGAAAAAATTTCTTATGTGTATAAAAAGGATTTTTATTTTCTTTGTTTATACCCCCATTAACCATTTTTTTAGTTGATCTTCTTACTCTTAATAATTCATTAAATAGTTTTATATGATCAGACTTTAAAAATTCTATTAATGTTTTTGCATCAGCTCCTGCTAAAGAATCTTTAACCGCATCATTATTACTTGGAATATCATTATTATTTATATTGCTAAATAATAAAGCAGCAAGTATAGGTGCTGTATCTGCATTTATATTAGCAAAGAATAATCTAGGGTCTTTATGATCATCTAATGCTTGGTTTAAAAATATATCAAAAATACTTTTAGTACTTCTATAAGATGTTCTTGATTGTATATTTGCTCTATTTCCTTTTATTATTGGTTCATTAATAGTTATATCTTTATCTTTTAATCGAAGAGTTATTCGTTCAGGAATATCTATTGCATCACTTAATAAAGCAGAAGAACCAAATGGATCAATATCTATAGAGTTAGTATTAGAATAAAAAGCATTATGCACAGCAATAATACCAATAACTTTATTTCTAACTAAATTAATATCAATAGAGTTTTCTCTTCCTGCTATTGAACCAAATTTTAAATCTTCATATATAGGATCAGACTCTCTATTAATTACAGAATCAAATGCATCTTTAGGAATATCACCTTTAACATTATAATATTCAAAGGTATCAGCGTTAATCCACATAATATGCTCTAATAATAAAGCTTTGTTTTCTAAAGTATCTTGTAAATCTTTTCCTTTAGATTTAGATTTAAATACAAATTCTAAATTAAACACACCTTTTGGATTAACAACAACAAAGTTACCATCTACTAATTTATACATTCCATTTTTTAAATTCTTTACTTTTCTAGCAAGTACTAAACTAAATCCTTTATCACCATCAAGGTCTTCCCCCATAGCTATACGAATACCATCTTCAGGAACAGCTACGTTAGTTTCAGAGTATTTATCACTAACAGGATTTTTTAATCTATTAAAAGAATGAGATGCATATGCACCAGATGGAACACGAGTTCTATCTATAATTTCTCCTGGTATAATATAAGAACCATTTCTTTTTTCTATTTCATGTTCTAATACATGATTAATATCAGGAGTACCATCTTCTTTAACCCAGAACATATCAGCAAATATACTTGGATATTTTTTAATAAAATCTATAGCATCTTCTAATGAACCAAAAGGTTCGCCATTAAAATCAGTTCTAGTTTCATATCTTCCACCAACAATATTAACATTTATTCTAGCTAATTTAATTAAGTTATTTCCATTTTTATCTGTTACTTCTTCATATGGTGTAAGCTGTAGGTCTGCTTGTCCCATAGTTTGAGTAGCTAATCTTTTACCTTTATGTGCTAATAACTTTTTAGCTTGTGAAAGTTTTATATTTAATATTTCTTGTACAAATCTAGGATCATTTTCAACGTCTAATCCTAATGCATAAGCTTCTTGTAATGCTGGACTTGATGTTTCATTTATTATTACTTTTAATTCTGCTTCATCAAATCTTGATAATGCAGCTTCATTTCTTAACTTAACTGCTTTTAATCCATTATTTAAATAAACTCTTTGTGTTTCTCCTAACTTAACATTATGTTCTATATTTAAACCATTAAAGTGTGCTTGTCTTTGACTAGGTATTTGACCATCATGATTAGAATTATTACTATGATGTAAGTCTTGAGATACAATTAAATTATCATTTTCTTCATATTTAATAATTTTAGGATCTTCATTGTTTTCCCAATTAGTATTTTCTAAACGACTTAACTTTGCACCTGAAGGAAATACTATTGCTTCTATTTTATTATCTGGATTATTTTTATTCCATGTATCTATATATGATTTTAATTTAGACATAACAGGATTAGAATCTCCAGCTAAATCCATATTAATCCAGTTTACTTTAATTAAAGTTCTATCTCCTGGTGTAGATGTAGATATATGTGCTTTTAGAGTATCTGTATCTTTTATTTCCATGTCATCTGCAATCTCTATTAACTTGTCATTAGTTAACATTGCTTGTCCATCAAATGCATCTCCTCCTGAATCTGTAATTCCTGGTATGTCTTCTATTTGAATTACATTTAAAGAGCCTCTATATCTCATACCATCTGTTAATATTTGAGATTGTCTTGCTATAATATTTAAAAAGTTAGCAGCAAGTTTTTGATCTTCTGACATATCTTTTGTTTTTTTATCTGACAACATATAATTAGATATATCGCCATGCATAGCATTCATAAGTATTATGTCATTGATAGCATAATGTGCTTCCATTATTTCTTTTTTTGTTAAATTTTTATCAGGATAAGATTCAATTAATTTAACAGGATCTACAAATAACTTTTTAGCATCTTTATTTTTAGGCAATAAAGCTAAAGCTTTTTTAGCAGCATTAAGTAAATTAGATTTTTTAGTTCCATAATATTCCATTAACACAAAAGGTGCTGCACCTTTTTCTCCAAACCTACCCATATGATGATAGTAAAGATTTTTATCTTTAAGGTTTTTATTTATATTTCCTATTATTTCATTATCAAATATTTCTTCTATGATACTAGCAATTTCAACACCTGACATATTAGCTACATCTAAATTTTCAAACTCAACACCATCAAGAAACATAACAAATCTTTGTTTAATATCTTTGTCTAATTCTTCTGGTATATTTAAACTTTTATATAGTTTGTCTATTATAAAATCAAAATGAGAGTCACCTCTTATTGCACTCTTTTGTGATTTTTCTACATTTGTAAACATTGGGTTAGATGTAAATTCACTAATATCACTCTTCATTACTGAATATAAAATACCTTCAGGTATTCCATCTTTTTCTGGAAAACCAAATACTGTAACAGTTCTATTATCTATTTTTTTATCAACAGCAGCACCATGTAGTATAGCATCTTTTAATTTAGATCTTTTAGCTGGTCTTTTCTTTCCTGTTTTACTAACTGATATTTCTAAATCTTCTGATGTTAAAGTCATTATTCTTCTAACAATAGAATTATTTCTTTCTAAATTTATGTCAGCTAGTTTAGATATAGGTATTCCTGTATTTTCTTCAACAACAGAAAGTATTATAACTATTTCTAAAGATGTAAGATCTTCAATATTTTTATCAACTATTGGTAATAACTTTTCATAATGCTCTAGTTTTAAATCGGGATTATCATGAACATCTAAAACAGAGTCATACATTTCTTCAAATGGTAAAACTAAATTACTCATTTGTAATTTATCGCCTAGCTTTTTAAAATATCTTTGAACATGATTAGAAATATTTTTTCTATGAAAAGATCTCATATCTTCTAAAGAATTAGTTTGTGCAATTTTTTGTATTAATCTTTCTAATGATGTTGCATGAGTACCTTCTTTAAACTCTTTATATTTTTCTTCTGAAGATATAGCATCAATAAACCAATCAGCATCTTTTAATCTAATTATATTTATAGTTCCAGTTCTTCTATTTGATGCAGCTATTATTTGTTGTTGTATTTTTCCTTTTAAAAATCTATCACCATGTGTGCTATCAAACTCCATATCTGAAGAAGTTGATTCTAACTGTTCTATTTCTTGATCTCCTTCTGGAGAGTTTTCATTAGGTAAAAAAGAATAAGTCATATCTGGATACATCATATGTAGTTTTTTTAATGCTCTTTTTCTTTTTCTTTCTACATTTGATTTATCATCATATGCTTCGCTTTCTAAAATCTTTAATACTTCGATAGCAATAAATCTTTCAGTTTCACTTCTTGCTGTAATTACTTTTTGTTTTACTTCTTCAATAGCTTCTTGTTTAGCTTCTCTTATTTTTTTAGACATACGTTTTAATTTTTTAGCAGGAGTATCAGATTTAGTTTCAATAAATCTTTCAACTGCTCTTTTGCCAGTAGAGCCTATATCTTTTTCTATTTCTTCTGCTATTTTTAAATCTGATGTAGACATTTCTTTTATTAGATTATTTTTAACTTCACCAGAAAAGTTTTGTAAAACAGCTACATTAAAATCATTTTTTTGTTTATCAGTAATTAAATCAAACAAATCATTTTCTAAATCATTTTCCCTAGAGTCTTGCGATCCATATCTATTTTGAACTAATGATATAAATAACTCAAAATCTCCTCTTGAATCTTGAGAGTATGTATTTAAATAATCTAAAATTTTCTGTGCTTTTATTGCTTTCTTTGTAGGCTTACCTTTATATTTATATTTAGATATTGTAGTTAATTTACTTCTAATTGACTTTAAATTTTTTTCAGCTGTAAAACTTATTAAAGCACGACCACTCATTAATTTTTTTAAATTAAGTTCTAATGATTCTTCTTCTAATACTCTTGCAGCACTATCACCACCTAAACTTATTGAAGGAGTTAATATAATTTTATTGTCTACATTAGTTGCTTGAAAAATACCACCTGCTGTTCTGCCTCCAGCAGCTTGCTCAACAGCTATAGTTTCTCCAATAAATATCTCTGTATCAGGTTGCTCTGCTAACTTTTTAATCATTGTATCAACAAAGTTTTCTAATTGAGATCTTATTCTTTTTCTTGAATTAGCTAAACTAGCTACAGATACTTGTCCTTGTTGAGTTTTTTCAAGTTCATCAAACAATCTTAATTCTTTTTCTAGAAAATCTATTGCAGCTTTTCTTTTAGCTTCTATATATTCTTTTTTAGATTTGTAACCTTGTTTTTTATACTCATTTGGATTAGCTAATGCATTATTATATTCTTTAATATATGCATCATTTGATCTTTTAAATTCACCACTTTTAATTTTTCTATTAATAAGAGCTTCAGCTTGTTTGTTAGTTTTTGTAATATTAATTAAATTTAATCCTGAAAATAATCTTTTATATGTTGCACCTAACTCTTTATCTTTTTCTAATTCTTTTCTTTTCTTTGCATCTATCTTAAATACATTAGTAGTAAATTGCCTTTCTTCAATAGTAGTTTGTCCTGTTTTATCTTTAGTTGTTCTTGTTCTTGTATCAGTAGTTATAACATTTATTGGTTTAATAATACCACTATCTATTAAATTAGATAATAGTTCTGCATCTTCTTTATTTTCAGCTAATCTAACAATTAATCTTTCTGAAACAATTTGTCTTATTGCTTTCTCTTTTATTCCTTCTGTTACTTCTGTTTTACTTTCTGCTGCTAATTCTTCAGCACGTTTATTAACTATAGAGTTTAAATCAGAAAGACTATCTATATTTAATCCTTGTTGCACTAAAAATTGTTGTTGTTTACCTGGTCTTAATATAGCCCCAACAATACCTTTTTGATACCATTTTTTATTTGCTTCAAAGTCTAACATTGATTTAACAAACTGTTCTGTTTGTTCAAATGCTTCAGCTGCTTCTTCATCAGTTCTAAAGTCTCCTTTACTTTGAAATTCTAAAAAGTTTTTTAACATATCTATTTGTTGAGAAAATTCTTCTTGTAAAGTATCGCCTCTTAATTTACTAACAACACCTGCACCTGCAGGTATAATACCTACAGCTGTTAATATTGCTGATGCTTCTTTAGGATGTAATACAGGAAAGAATGCTTTATCAACTAGGTTTTCTGCATAAGACATTCCTTGTGCTTTACGTTCATCTGAATCTAAACCTAGTATAGCAGAAGTTGTCATTTCAATCCATTCTTCTGCTGCTTCTTCAAATATACTTCCGTATTGAGAAATTTGTTTAAACTCTTTCATTAACTGTGTTTTGCCAGATAATGATTTACCAATAGTATTATTATCAAAAAAATCTTTTGTAGTTTTAGCTATAGCTGCACCACCTAAAGTTTTGTATGCTTTACTTTTTACTACACTATCTTTAA
>CEON01019403.1_pt1 | contig 25974 bp, 12 predicted proteins | sample 530291 | NCBI WGS metagenome assembly CEON01 (sample SAMEA2619888, study PRJEB7988) | marine metagenome | biome: marine biome (ENVO:00000447); feature: surface water layer (ENVO:00002042); material: "saline water (ENVO:00002010), including plankton (ENVO:xxxxxxxx)" | depth 5 m
TGGACCGTCCAAAGACCGAGCTTGCCTACCGTGTCCCCGCAAGTAAGCTCACAAGACGGAAACTCATTACCAACGAAACCGCACCGGACTTACAAGGACTTGACACGACGATCGATTGGAAGAACACCGGTGATAACTCCTACGACGGTGAGAAACTCAAGCTCCTCGTTCATGATGAATCGGGCAAGTGGGAAAGGCCGAACAACATCCTCAACAACTGGAGGGTTACGAAGACCACGTTAAGATTAGGTAGTAGAATAGTTGGTAAATGCATGATGGGGTCAACGAGCAATGCTCTTGACAAAGGAGGAGATAACTTTAAAAAATTATATTACGATTCAGATGTCACACAAAGAAACGCCAACGGACAGACTCGTTCGGGATTATATAGTTTGTTCATACCTATGGAATGGAATTACGAAGGATACATTGATTCTTATGGAATACCTGTATTCGAAACACCGAAAGAAATTACAAAAGGACCTCAGGGAGATATTATAAACATAGGTGTAATTGATTATTGGCAAAATGAAGTTGATGGTTTAAAAGATGATCAAGATGGTTTAAATGAATTTTATAGACAGTTTCCGCGTACTGAAAAACACGCGTTCAGAGATGAAGCAAAACAATCTTTATTTAATCTTACTAAGATATATCAACAAATAGATTTTAATGAAGATGTTAAAAATAAATCTTTAATAACACGAGGTAGTTTCCAGTGGGAAGGAGATGTTAAAGACACATTTGTTAGATTTGTTCCAAATAATAATGGAAGATTTTTAGTGTCATGGGTTCCACCCACAATGCTACAGAACCGTGTGATTATAAAAAATGGAGTTAAATATCCAGGCAACGAACATATAGGTGCTTTTGGTTGCGACTCTTACGATATATCTGGAACAGTAGATAATAGAGGTTCTAAAGGAGCTTTTCATGGATTAACAAAGTTTAGTATGGAAAACGCTCCAGCTAATATGTTTTTCTTAGAATATATAGCAAGACCTCAAACTGCTGAGATATTTTTTGAAGATGTATTAATGGCTTTACATTTTTACGGTATGCCAATACTTGCAGAAAATAACAAACCTAGATTATTGTATTACTTAAAAAGAAGAGGATATAGAAAGTTCTCTATAAATAGACCTGATAAAGTTTATAACAAATTATCAGTTGCAGAAAAAGAAATAGGTGGTATACCTAATTCAAGTGAAGATATTAAACAAGCTCACGCCGCTGCAATTGAAACATATATAGAAAATCATATTGGCTTATTAGAAAATGGTTATGGTCAAATGTATTTTCAAAGAACACTTGAAGATTGGTCACAATTTAATATTAATAATAGAACTAAGCATGATGCCAGTATTAGCTCTGGACTAGCTATAATGGCGTGTAATAAAAATAAATACACACCAGTTCACAAAACGCAAAAGCAACCTGTCGTATTATCTTTTAATAAATATAATAATGATGGATATATTTCAAAAATAATAAAATAGATGATTTATACTAACACTAATAGTTCTTTCCCAAGTCAGGTAGTATCTGACGCAGAGAAACAAAGCTATGAATATGGTTATGCCGTTGGAAGAGCTATTGAAAATGAATGGTTCCGAGGAGATAGAGGACTAGGCGTTGGAGGTAGGTTCGGAAACAATTGGCAATACTTTCATCAATTAAGACTGTATGCTAGAGGTGAGCAATCAGTACAAAAATATAAAGATGAATTATCGATTAACGGTGATTTATCTTATCTTAATTTAGACTGGAAACCAGTAGCTGTATTATCTAAATTTGTAGATATTGTAGTTAACGGAATGACAGATAAAGGTTATCAAATAAAATCTTTTGCTTCAGATCCTTATGCTGTAAGTCAAAGAACTGAGCATGCTAGTGCTATAGCTGAAGATGCTTTTGCAGGTAACTTAATAGCACAAGCTAAAGAAAGATTAGGTATAGATTTAAAAAGAACTGAAATACCAGAAGAACAATTACCGCAAACAAAAGAAGAATTAGAGTTGCACATGCAACTAAATTATAAGCAAGCTATTGAAATAGCTGAAGAAGAGCTAATACAAAATGTTTTAGATTATAATAAATATGATGAAATAAAAAAACGTATTGCTCAAGATTTAGTTATATTAGGTATTGGTGCTGTTAAAACAGATTTTAATTTAGCAAACGGTATTACGGTTGATTATGTTGATCCTACTAATTTAGTTTATTCTTATACAGAAGATCCTAATTTTGAAGATTTATATTATGTAGGTGAAGTTAAATCTATGAGTTTACAGGAAGTTAAAAAACAATTTCCACATTTAACTGATAGTGAACTAGAAGAAATACAAAAATATCCAGGTGATTCTAATTATACTAGAGGTTATTATGGTATAGATGATGATTATAATAATATACAGGTTTTATATTTTGAATACAAGACTTATACAAATCAAGTATTTAAAATAAAACAAACAGATCAAGGATTAGAAAAAGCTATAGAAAAAGATGATAGCTTTAATCCACCTGAAAACGAAAACTTTAATAAAGTACATAGAGCTATTGAAGTATTATATAGTGGCGCTAAAGTATTAGGTTACAATAAGCTTTTAAAATGGGAGCTTTGTGAGAATATGACTAGACCTTTTAGTGATCAAACTAAAGTTCAAATGAACTACAATATTTCAGCGCCAAGAATGTACAAAGGTCGTATTGAAAGTGTTGTAAGCAAGTGTATTGGTTTTGCTGATATGATACAGCTTACTCATTTAAAAATACAACAAGTGTTAGCTCGTATGGTTCCAGATGGTGTATTTGTAGATGTTGATGGACTTGCTGAAGTTGATCTAGGTAATGGTACTAACTATAATCCTCAAGAAGCTTTGAATATGTACTTCCAAACAGGTAGTATTGTAGGTAGAAGTTTAACACAAGATGGTGATCCTAATAGAGGTAAAGTACCAATACAAGAATTACAAACATCTTCTGGTATAAGTAAAATACAAGCGCTAATTCAAACATATCAATATTATTTACAAATGATACGTGATGTGACCGGATTAAATGAAGCTAGAGACGGTAGTCAACCAAACAAAGATGCTTTAGTTGGTTTACAGAAATTAGCGGCAGCAGCTTCTAATACTGCTACTAAACATATTCTACAGTCATTAATGTATTTAACTGTTAGAACTTCAGAGAACATTAGTTTAAGAGCGGCTGATAGTTTAAGCTTCCCTTTAACTAAAAATGCTTTAATGAACTCTATAAGTTTATTTAATGTTAATACATTAGAACAAGTAGAAAAATTAAACATGCACGAGTTTGGAATATTCTTAGAGCTTGAACCAGAAGAAGAAGAAAAACAAATGCTTGAGCGTAATATACAAATAGCTTTACAATCAGGTGGTATTGATTTAGAAGATGTTATAGATATTAGAGAAATATCTAATATTAAATTAGCTAATCAAATGCTTAAAATAAAACGTAAGCAAAAACAAGAAGCTGATAAACAAGCTCAGTTACAAAACATACAAGCACAAGCTGCAGCTAACGCGGATGCTTCTGAAAAAGCAGCGCTAGCAGAAGTTCAAAAACAACAAGCGTTAACGGAAAGTAAATTGCAAATTGAACAAGGTAAATCTCAATTTGAAATACAACGAATGCAAACAGAAGCTGAAATTAAAAAACAGTTGATGGCTGAAGAGTTTAATTATAATATACAGCTTGCAGAAGCTAGAGCAAAAGTTGAAAGACAAAAAGAAAAAGAAATAGAAGATCGTAAAGATGAGCGAGCTAGAATAATTGGCACGCAACAATCTCAAATGATTTCACAACGTCAAAACGATGAGCTGCCAAAGAATTTTGAGTCAGCTGGTTTTGATGCGTTAGGAGGATTTGGACTAGAACAGTTTGAACCTCGTTAAAAAAATTTTTATTAATTTTATATTATTTTATTATGGCTGAAGAAACAGTAAAACAAGAAGGTGAATTTACTTTGAAAAATAAAAAAGTAAAACCAAAACAATTAGGTAAATCTTCTGATCAACCCACTAAAGTTAATTTAAAAGAACCTTTAGTTGAATTACCAGAAGATGATATTAAAAAAGTAGTAATTAAAAAAGAAGACGATGCCGTTCAAGCACAAGAGACAAATGATAGCAATGTTGTTGTCGAAGAACCCAAAGACAGTAGCGACAGCGAAGGAGTGGTTGAAGAAATACGGGCCACCGAAGAAGTAGAATCTCCTTTAACAGTAGTTGAAGAAGATGAAGAACCTAAGCAAGAAGTAAAAGAAACTAAACAAGAAGTTAAAGAAGTCGTAGAGCAAAAGTCTCTGCCAGAAAACATTGAAAAATTAGTTTCGTTTATGGAAGAAACAGGTGGTAGCGTTGAAGATTACGTGAGATTAAATGCTGATTATTCAAATGTAGATAACAATACTTTAATCAGAGAATATTATAAACAAACAAAGCCTCATTTAGATTATGATGATGTAAATCTTTTATTAGAAGATTTTTCTTATGATGAAGAACTAGATGAGCCAAAAGAAGTACGCAAAAAGAAAATTGCGTTTAAAGAAGAGGTTGCAAAAGCCAAAACCTTTTTAGATGGACTTAAGAGTAAATATTACGACGAGATCAAGTTGAGACCGAGCGTTACTCAAGACCAGCAAAAAGCTATGGACTTTTTTAATCGATATAACAAGGATCAAGAAGTTGCTCAACAAAGACACAAAGAATTTTTAACTAAAACAAATGAATTTTTAAACGATGATTTCAAAGGTTTTGATTTCAATGTCGGAGATAAAAAATTCAGATATGGTGTTAAAAATCCTAAACAAGTAGCTGAAAGTCAATCAGATATTTCTAATTTTATTAAGACGTTCTTAAATAAAGAAGGAGAAGTGTCAGACTATTCTGGTTACCATAAAGCTTTGTATGCAGCTAAAAATGCAGATACTATTGCTCAACATTTTTATGAGCAAGGTAAAGCAGATGCTACTAAAGATATAATAGCTAAATCTAAAAATATATCTAATGAGCCTAGAAAAACGGTTTCAGGTGATGTGTTTATTGGTGGTTTAAAAGTTAAATCTATAAGTGGTATTGATTCTTCTAAGTTAAAAGTAAAAACAAGGAAATTTAAATAATTAAAAATTAAAAAAAATGAGTTTAACTCCACAATTTGGATCAATAACTCCATCACAAAAGCAACAAATTCTCTCTGATAATTTCTTGTCTTTTAATGGTGGGGCAAATCCTGGTGACTCTGATACGTTCGCGCAACAGTATTTACCAGAGATTTATGAGCAAGAAGTAGAGCGTTATGGAAACAGAACGTTATCTGGCTTCTTAAGAATGGTCGGTGCAGAAATGCCAATGACCTCTGACCAAGTAATCTGGTCTGAACAAAATAGATTACATGTAGCTTATACAGGTGTTGTAACAAGATCTGCTGCTGCAAGTACATTAACTATCCCAACGGGTGGTGCTGGTATCAATTTTAAAGAAAATGTTATTTCAGTAAATCAAACAATTGTTGTTATGGATCCTGGTACAGGATTAGAAGCAAAATGTTTAGTTACTTCATCTAACGCTGGTACAGGTACTAACGAAGGGTTTATTACAGCAAAACCTTACGGTGCTGCTAACTTATCTGATTTGAATTTTACAGATTCTATGGACGATCTTAAAGTATTTGTTTATGGTTCTGAATATGCTAAAGGAGTAGCTGTAGCTAATCAATCAGGTACTAATGAAGGATACGTAAGCATTACTCCTTCTTTCACTCAATTCTCTAACAAGCCAATTATTATTAGAAACAAATACGTTGTATCTGGTTCTGATACTGCACAGATTGGTTGGGTAGAAGTTGCGACTGAAGATGGAACTTCTGGTTATTTATGGTATCTTAAAGCTGAGTCTGAAACAAGACTAAGATTTGAAGATTACTTAGAAATGGCTATGGTAGAAGGTGAAGAAGCTGCCGCTGCATCTACAGTAGGTGTTGATGGTACTCAAGGTTTATTCGCTGCTATTGAAGAAAGAGGTAACAAACAAGTAGGTTTCACTGCGTCTGCAGGAATCGATGCTTTTGATGAAATTCTTAAAAACTTAGATACTCAAGGAGCTATTGAAGAAAACATGCTTTTCTTACAAAGACAAACTTCTTTAGATTTTGATGATATGCTAGCTAATATTTCTGGTGGTTACGCTGGAGGTGTTGCTTATGGTTTATTTGAAAACTCTGAGGAAATGGCGTTGAATCTAGGATTTAGTGGTTTCAGAAGAGGTTCTTATGATTTCTATAAGACTGACTGGAAATATTTAAACGATGCTTCTACAAGAGGAGCTATCAACGGTGTTAACTCAATTGAAGGTGTACTAATCCCAGCTGGTACGTCAACTGTTTATGACCAAGTACTTGGTTCTAACATCAGAAGACCTTTCTTACATGTAAGATATAGAGCTTCACAAACTGATGATAGAAGAATGAAGCAGTGGCTAACTGGTTCTGTTGGTGGTGCGTTCACATCTGATCTTGATGCTATGGAAGTTAACTTCTTATCAGAAAGATGTTTATGTGTACAAGGTGCTAACAACTTTGTATTATTCAAAGGAGTGTAATTACTTTATAAGGTTAGGGCGCTTCGGCGCCCAATACCTTTAATTATTTAATCTTATTATATTATGGCAAAAAAACAAAAAGAACAGGTGGTAACTAAAGAAGTAGTTGCTCCTAAAAAACAAAAACCAGTTGATACCTGGGAAATAAAGGATCGTAGATATATTGTTATGGGTGATAAACATCCTTTAACATTAACCATACCAAGTAAGCACACTAGAAAGCATGCATTGCTGTGGTTTGATCCTGATTTAAAAAAACAAAGAGAACTTAGATATGCTACTAATCAACCATCTCCATTTGTAGACGAACAAAAAGGTGAATCAACTATGGGGCATATTGTTTTTAAAGACGGTGCTTTAATCGTTAATAAAGAAAATCAGTCTTTACAAAAACTTTTATCTTTATATCACCCTTTAAAAAATAAAATATATAAAGAATTTGATAGTGTTGAAATAGCTACTAATGAATTAGATATTTTAGAGCTTAGAATTGAAGCTTTAAACGCAGCTAAAAACATTGATATAGATCATGCTGAAGCTATATTAAGAGTAGAAGTTGGATCTAAGGTATCTAAGATGAGTTCTAAAGAGATTAAAAGAGATGTCTTATTATTTGCTAATAACAACCCAGCTTTGTTTATAGATTTAGCAAATGATGAAAACGTACAATTAAGAAACTTTGCTATTAGAGCTACTGAATCAAACATTATAGCGTTATCAAATGATCAACGTTATTTTAAATGGTCAAGCAATGATAGAAAACTAATGGAAGTACCTTTTGATCAAAACCCATATTCTGCATTTGCAGCGTGGTTAAAAACTGACGAAGGTGTAGAAGTTTTTAAATCTATAGAGAAAAAACTCTCATAACATGTAATAATAATATCGGGGCGGGTAAAACCGCTCCAATATTTAAATAAAAAATAAATGGCAATAAACGTAAATACTGTTTACACGACGGTTTTATCTATCTTAAATAAAGAACAAAGAGGATATATAACGCCAGATGAGTTTAATAAGTTGGCCACACAAGTTCAACTAGAAATGTTTGAAAATTATTTTGAAGATTTAAACCAGCAGTTACGTGTGCCACAAACGGAAAGTGAATACGCAGACCGTAGAAAAAATATTGATAATAATATATCTATATTTAAAACAATTGGTAATACAACAACTGTTCCAGCAGGTAGAGTAACTAGCTTATCTTTAACTAATGGTGGTACTGGATATACAGCTGCGAATGGAGTAGCAACTACAGTAGCTCCTGTAGGTGGAACAGGTTTGACAGTTAACACATCAATAACAATACCGACATTTACTCTTACAAATGGAGGTACTGGTTATTCAAACGCAAATAATGTAGCGACAACAGGTGGTGCCGGTACTGGACTAACTGTTAATATAACATCTGTAAATTCAGGAGTTATAACAGGTGTTAATATAAATACACCAGGCTTAAACTACGTGAGTGGCAACGTGTTGACTATTTTAGGCGGTGGCGCTAATGCTCAAATAACTTTAACAGCGGATAGCAACGGTGTTATATCTAATGTTACTATAAATAACGGCGGATCTGGCTATTCTGTTGGAGATGTAATTACTGTATCAACAGGTGGTGCTAATGCTACAGCAACTGTTCAAGCTGTAAATTCTTCACTATATTTCTTACCACCTTCAAATCTACATAGAATAGGTACTGTAATTTATAAAGACGAAAAAGAACTACAAAGAGTAAATAGAGACGAATTACTTCATATCAACATGTCTCCATTAACTAAACCTACAACTGATTTTCCAATATACATATATGAACAATCTACACAAGGAGTTTCTGGTGTTAATACTGGACAACCTCATATTTATGTATATCCTAAAACTATAAATAATGCTTCAGATATTACTGTTTCTTATATAAGAAAACCATCTGATGTAGTGTGGGGTTTTACTGTGGGCGCTTTAAATCAGTATGTGTATAATAAATCAGCTTCAACTCAATTTGAGTTAGATTCTACAGAACAAAATGAAGTAATAATTAGAATATTAGCTTATGCAGGAGTTGTAATAAGAGATCCACAAATTGTACAAGCAGCTGCTCAAGCTGTGCAATCAGAAGAAATAAATTCAAAAAGTTAATAAATGGCTTTACTAACAGAAAACAACAGACAATATTACGAAGGCGCGCAAGGCTTTAGAGGTGATGGAAGCAATAAAGTATTTACAACAACTTTTGATACTGATTTAATCTGGTATGCAGCTAGTGTATCTGATATAAATTATTCTAGAAATAATTTTAAAATATATCAAAGCACTACTGGTTTTCCAGGAACATGGACAGAGATAACAAGTGGATATACTGTTTCTAACAATGTAATTACATTTACAGTAGCACCCGCAAACAATCTATATATAGTTGTACAATTAAAAAGATTAGACGGTGGTAACTATGGAGCAACACAAGGTGATAAAGCTTTTGGTAATACTGTAGAGCAAAATTATGGATCATATTCTTATATAAAACTAAATGATGTTGTAAATAATTTTTTAGTTGCTTATGTTGGCGCTGATAAATTAGTTAGAGATGTAAAAAGAACTGATGTAATATTTCATGCTAAAAGAGGTGTGCAAGAATTTAGTTATGATACATTAAAAAGTATTAAATCACAAGAGCTAACAATACCTCATAACTTAAGTATACCGTTGCCACAAGATTATGTTAACTATGTAAATGTATATTGGGTAGACGATCAAGGTGCTCAGCATATTATAATGCCTACAAATACAATAACTTCTAATCCATATGAGCTCCCTATACAAGATGCTAAAGGTGTTGCTACTCAAGATAACTTTGAAGAAAATATAGAATCTGGTAATTCACAAGTAGAAGATAAATGGAAGTCTAATAACTTAGAAAATAGATTAAATTTTATAGATGATACTGAGTTAGGTTATTATTATAATTATGAATATCCAGGGTTTGGTTATGGTCAATTGTACGGTATGGATCCGCAAACAGCTAATATAAATGGATTCTGGAGTATAAACGAAAGAGAAGGTAAGATGTCTTTTTCAAACGACTTAGTTGATAAGTTAATTGTTTTTCAATATATATCTGATGGACTATCTGTAGACTTAGAAACTAGAATACCTAAGATGGCAGAAGAAGCAATGTACGCTCATATACTACATGCTATAATATCTACTAGAATAGGCCAACCTGAATATATAGTACAAAGGCTTAAAAAAGAAAGAAGTGCTAAATTAAGAAACGCTAAAATAAGATTATCTAATCTTAAACTTAATGAGTTTGTACAACAGATGCGTGGTAAATCTAAATGGATTAAACATTAATTAAATGGCAGAAGTTAAAAATGCTTTTATAAAGTCTAAAATGAACAAAGACCTAGATGCTAGGTTAGTTCCACAAGGCGAATATAGAGATGCTCAAAATGCTCAGATAAGTAGATCTGAAGGTGATGATGTTGGTGCGTTAACAAATGTGCTTGGAAATAAACTTCTTGTAGAATTTGATATTACTCAAAATAGTATGCAGAGTATTGGATATTATGTTGATGAAATAAATAATGATATATACGTTTTTATAACTGATAATACCACTGATGGTTGGATTAAAGAAGGTGCTGGCGCAGGTAATAACCACGCTATATATAGATATAATGTAAGATCTGAAGTATCAACTAAATTAGTTGAAGGTGCGTTTTTAAATTTTTCTACAAAATCACCTATTATAGGAGTTAACTTATTAGAAGAATTATTATTTTGGACTGATAATAGAAATCAACCTAGAAAAATAAATGTTAAAACAGCGGCTGCTGATAGCACTTATTATACTACAGAAGACCAAATATCTGTGGCAAAATATAATCCATATGAAGCTATAACCTTATATGAATCTAGCGCGTTATCTTCTGGAAATTATGAAACAACAATGAAAGATGTTGTTAGCAAATTTTTACCAGATGGTGGGACAGCGACTATTTCAGCAACTGCTACTGGAACTAGTTTTTCTATAACTGATTTAAATATACCGTTTTATCCAGACTTACAAACAAGTGGTACAGATAATTTACCTCAAAATGGTATGACATTAGGTAAAATAACTTCGACTGGTGGACCAATAGTTGACACAGGTGTAACAGTAGGGACAGGGTCTTCAACGTCGACATTAGTTACCAGCGGATCAATAACATTAAATGCTAATGATGTTGTAGTTTTTAATTATAATCCATACTATGATAATGATTTTGCAGGTGATGAAGATTATTTAGAAGATAAATTTGTTAGGTTTAGTTATAGATTTAAATTTGATGACGGTGAATATTCTCTTATAGCTCCATTTACTCAACCATGTTTTATACCAAAACAAGACGGATATTTTTTAAACACATCGACTGATGAAGGTGATCAACAATTAACTTTTAATTCTACAATAGTTAGCTTTATGGAAAATAAAGTTAATGAAATAAAACTTATAATACCATTACCAGAAGGTAGAAACACTGTTGTTGATAGTTTTAAAATAGATTCTTTAGAAATACTTTACAAAGAATCAGATCAAACAGCTTTAAGAGTTGTTGAGTCTATCACTGATATAACAAGCGCTAGTACAGATGCTTTTTATGAATATACTTATTCAGGTAAACAACCCTTTAAAACATTACCTGAAAACGAAATAATAAGAGTATATGATAAAATACCTGTAAAAGCTTTTTCACAAGAGATAATAAATAATAGAGTAGTGTATGGCAACTTTCAAAACAAACACACTCCTCCTTCTTCATTAGATTACAATATAATAGCTACTTCTAAATCTGATTTTAATTTAAAAACAGGTAGCGCTACATTTGTTTCTCCATCTGGAACTGTAACAGCTGGGACTACTATAACTATAAGCGGCGCAACAGGAACTATACAACAAGGTAGTATTGTAACTGGAACTGGGGTTTCTGCTAATACTTTAGTAACAAGTACAAATGGAAGTACTACTATAGTTTTAGATAAAGACATGACATTAACACCTGGTAGAACGGTAGATTTTGCACCAGCAAATGATATTGAAAACACAACTAGTAAAATAGAGTACCCAAGTCATTCATTAAAAACAAATAGAAACTATCAAGTTGGAGTTGTATTATCTGATAAATACGGTAGATCTTCTAGTGTTATATTAAGTGATAATAACAACATAGTAACAGTAGGTGTTGATGATTTTAAAGGAGATAGTATATATTCACCATATGAAGATGGTACTACTACTCCTTCTTCTTGGCCGGGTAATTCATTAAAAATGTCTTTTAACAGTGTAATAGGTCCCTCACAACCCAATAATTCTACTGGTTGGCCAGGATTATATAATGATGATATTTTTAGCGATGATTATAATCCGCTTGGTTGGTATTCTTTTAAAATAGTTGTTAAGCAACAAGAACAAGAATACTATAATGTATATACGGCTGGAGCAATGAAAGGTTTACCATATAATTATGATAGCGAATCTTCTCTTCCAACGTTAAACTCTAACACTTCTTTTTTATCTTTAATAAACGACAATATTAATAAAGTTCCAAGAGATTTATCTGAAGTTGGACCACAAGATAAAACGTTTAGAAGTTCTGTGAAATTATTTGGTAGGGTAAATAATACTGAAAGTATTTTTGCAAATGATGGTAACGAGCAATATTACCCTATTCAAAGAAATTTTACAACAAATGTTATAGAAGATCTATTTGATATATTTGATGTTTTAGATTTTAAAAATAGCGTTGGTATATCACAACCTATTACAAGTAATAAAAATCCTTTTCATTCATTTTTTAAATCTGATTCAAATCCTTTTATAGCAGAGTTTGTGACTTCAAATGAAACTGATTTTCAATTTGGTACTATAAATCCTCAAATAGATACTACAGCTGGAACTGCTCAGGTTGATGGAACACCGTCTAACGTAACTGTTTTTAATATTGATACTTTGAGTTCTGGATTTTCTCCTGAACCTGGCGATATTATTAGTAGTGCATCTATTGTGACGGGTACAAAAGTTGTTTCTTATGATGGATCTACAGGCGCTTTAACTGTTGACGTAGCTCAAACATTACCAAATAATGAAGTTTTAACTTTTTCAAGAAGAACATATAATCATATAGAAAATTTAGCCATACTTGAAACAGAACCTACAGAATCTAGACTAGATATATATTATGAAACTAGTACAAGTGGTTTAATATCAGAATTAAATACAGCTGTTCTAAATATATCAGCTGCTGGTAGTGATTTTGATGGATTTAATACAAGTAGTTTTACTGAAGGTTTAAACTCTGGTGAAGATATTTTACAAACTAATTTCTTTTTAGTTAATAATTTTGGAACCAATATAGATCCAGCTGATGTAACTAGTTTTACATTAGATTCCGTATTTACAATACCAGATGAGCCAGGTGAAACAGCTATTGATGCTACATCTTATTTTACTTTAACAGGTAATCAAACAGCAGGATTTAATATTCAAACAACTAGTGAGTTTTTAAATCATGTTTATTTTCAAAGTGAAAGTGATTTAAATAATTTTGTATTTAATTTTACTAGTGTTATAAACTCATCAACAACTCCGTATGTAAGAGAAGCGCTTTTAAATAATGAAAACCCAGTAATGACAGCTCCTGCCGGTGGTTCTGGATCTGCTAATTACACAGTTAGTAACAAAACAATAGAAGATGTTTTAATGACTCAAGCAACTGCAGTTAATGGAGCTAATACTAATAATATAAATCAAGGATTAGATATTGTGTGGAGTATTACTTCTCAAACAAATTCAGCGGGTGAAGATGTAAATTATTTTGGTATTGATTTTCAAGTAACTAACAGCGGCGATAGATCAGATTGCGACGTTAATAATTTATTACCTGGAACTATAATTCCAGATATATATACTATAGTTTTACAATGTGTTGACGCTGGGCAATCAGCTGATGACGTTACAATAACAATTGATTTAAGTGTAACACCTACACAAGTTACAGAATATAGAGCTTTAGTTACAGAACAAGGAGAAGAAGAAGCAGAACAAGATGTGTATATAACACAGATACATATAGAAGACGCTAACGATACTAATCAAAATGGTTATTATATATATAATGGTGGCTGGAATAATGCGCCTGGTAATAACTTATCTGATAGTACAAGTATTATAATAGATTATACAAATGCAGTAAAGCAAAACGGTGACCCATGTGGAACTTGGTATTTCAGTTCTACTGAACAAGGAGCAAGAGATCTTTGGGAAAATTGTTATGATCCAGCAATACAAAGTGTACAATATATAGAACCAAACAATCCAGATATATCAAGTTATTTCTTTGGTATAGTGTAATAATATAAATATATAAGTGATAATTATATGGGGGCAGTTTTAGAGATAAAGTATTTTAATTCTTTCTTACTTAAAAAAATTAGTAAAGATAGTGGAAATAATGAACCTATATATTTAGGATCTTTTGGTATACCTCAAGCTATTGGTGGTTACCCAGCTACTAGTGTAAGTATAGATTCAAGTGAATGGGCTATTGAAGAAGCGAGAATAAGAGGTGGTTTTAATAATACTAATGTTGATTATGGAGTAAGAGCTTATTTAGTAGAAGACGAACCAAACTCTTCTCAACTATTTAACACACTTATATATTCAGGTATATATAATTCTAGAACAGGGATAAATGATACTAATGTTTTTTCTGTTGGAGAAGATATTACTAGAAGTGTTGATCCATCAAGAGGATCTATACAAAAACTATATGCTGAAGATACAAACTTAATAATATTCCAAGAAGATAAAGTTAACAGAGCTTTAATAGATAAAGACGCTATATATACCGCTGCTGGTACTAGTTCAGCTGTTAGTCAAGTAGGTTTAGTAATAGGTCAAATAGTTCCTTATGCTGGTGAATACGGTATAAGTAAAGATCCACAAAGTTTTGCCATACACGGTTATAGAAAATATTTTACAGACAGAAATCGAAATGCTGTACTAAGATTATCAAGAGATGGTATTACAGAAATATCTGAATACGGTATGTATGATTATTTTAGAAATGAATTTAATTCTGTTAATACTAACATCGAAGGTCGAGTTATAGGAGGTTGGGATGCTCACAACAAGCAGTATGTAGTATCTACACAAACAAATAATTTATCATTTTTAGATAAATATAAGACTTTATCTTTTGATGAGAACGTAAAAGGTTGGGTTAGCTTTTTTGATTTTAAACCTGACCATGTATTTAGTTTGAAAAATAACATGTATACTCTTAAAAGAGATCAACTATGGTTGCATTATTCTAGCGCAGTTAATCGTGGTAATTTCTATGGAGTAAATAATAAAACAAGTATAACTTTTGTATTTAATCCAAATGTTAGTTTGTCTAAGAATTTTAAAACAATAAGTTATGAAGGTAGTAATGGTTGGGAAGTTACGAGTTTTATATCAGATCCTACAGGATTAGACGATGTAAACACTGTATATGTAAACTCTAATGATACTACAAATAAAGTATATAGTTACCAAGAAGGTGAATATATAATTAATCCAGCTAACAATCAAATTGTTTTACCTGCAGATTACGCTTCTGTATTTGGAGTTGCTAATCCAGGTTATACAAGACAAAGAGCTGGGTTTAATAGAAAAGAAAATAAATATGTAGCAAATTTAGTTAATAATTCTACAGCATCTACAGCTGAGGTCAATTATGGATCTCAAATGACAGGTATAAAAGGATATTTTGCTACAGTTAAAGTATCTACAGATGATGCAACTGATCCAGGTGGATTAAAAGAATTATTTGCTGTATCATCTAATTATGTTGAATCATCATATTAAAATTTAAAAATTATGGCAGGACCATTAATGGCTTTAGGAATAGGCGCTTCTGTAGTAGGTGGTATTTTTGGAGCATCTAAATCAAGTAAAGCTGCTAGACAAGCAAGGCACGATAGAATGAGAGCTGAAGCCAAGCTTAACTCTATTCTTGCTAATAGACAAGAAGTTATAAATCCTTATGAAGGTGTAACTGATTTAAGTGGTATGCTAGAAAATCCATTTGAAAAAATGGGTGTTGCTACTCAAGCAGCAGAAATACAAATGGAGCAAACTGATATAGCGTTAGCAAATACATTAGATACATTAAGAGCAACTGGCGCTAGTGCTGGTGGTGCTACAGCTTTAGCTCAAGCAGCATTGTCAAGTAAGAAACAAGTGGCAGCTAGTATTGAGCAGCAAGAGGCTAACAATGAAAAACTAAGAGCTCAAGGAGAGCAAACACTTATACAGCAAAAAATGGCTGAAGCACAAAGACTACAAACAGCTGAAGCGGCTGGTAAACAATTTGTATTCCAAGCTCAAGAAGCTAGAACAAACGCTGATTTAGATAGAGCATCAGCTATGTTAGACCAAGCAAGAGCATCTGAAGCAGCTGCAAATCAAGCTAGCGCGTCAGCAATAACAGGAATGATAGGTAATATAGCCGGCGTAGCTTCAGCAGGCATAACAGCTAATGCTCAAATAGAAGCAGCTAGAATAGCAGCGGGTGGTTAAAATATAAAAAAATGAGTTACAGAAATCCAAGAATAATAATAGATAGATCAGCCGAAATATGGGCTCAAGGTTTAAGTAAAATAGGACCAATGTTTGCTGATGCTATAAAAAATTATGGCGAAATAAAAGCTGATGCTATAAGAAAAGCAGGGGCAAAAAGAGCTGCGTATCAAAAGCTTTTAAACATGACAGCTTTAGAATATGAAAAGAATTTAAATTCAAAAATAGCTGAAAAAAACCTACCTAAAGAAGTTGCTGATTTATTAAAACAAAACGCTACAAAGAAATTACAAGAAATAATACCGCAGCAAGCTGCATTAGCTATGGGTGGTATTTCTTTTGAACAAGGTAAACAGTATAGAAAAAATATATCTGATTACACTACTTGGGAAAACAACGCGTTAAATAAATTTGGTAACTTAGAAGTAAACTTAGAACCAGCGTCAGAGATTACATCTACTAATTTAGGTAGTAAATATAATTTTAAAGGACAAGGTGTAGAGCAATATAAAAACTTTTTAGCAGCACAAGTTCTTGATGGTAAATCTTTACCTGGTGTAGAGGTAACACCGTCATACGAGGATGATGATCTTTCTTTAACAATGAAGATGAGTAGGTTTAGTGATTTTTATAAAATAGGTAGAGAAGCTGGTTTATTTGATGATGATGATTTTAAAGTAGATGGAAACGGTATAGTTACTTTTAAGTGGGAAAGAAATATGAACAACTGGGACGGTGATTTAATAGAAGAAACATTACCAGATTTTGACGGAATAAAAGCTATGGAAACTGCTGGTATAATGGAAAAAGGTAATATACTTCCTAACATGATAACAGAAACTAAGTACTCTAGTAAAACAGAAGGCAAAAGTGATATTGTTACTATAAAAAAATATTTTGACCCTGATGTTATAGCTGAAAATTCTGTATTTAAAAATGAAGTGAAAGGATATATACAAGATGTTTTAACTGGCACAGTTGATCAACAAATAGAATATGTAAATGACACGCTTCAATGGGGAGATACCATAACAAAAGATAACTGGGCTAAGTCAAGTATGGATTCTAAAGTTGCGTTTTTAGAAAAACAACTTGTAGATAGAGAGATAACTAGAGTGATGAAAGGACAGTTTCCAGGATCGGAAGTTAAATCTGAAACAGTAGATGGTGAAACTAAATATTACGTAGAAGAAACAAAAACATACAAAGCTAGTAAAGGCGACGGTAAAGATACTACAACTGATCTTTCAAAAGAAATATATGATGGTATAACTAAGAATACAATTAATTACTTAGCTGGTAGATCATATGATGGAAATAGAATTGTGAATGTCACTCCAATCGAGGGTACTGGCAACAGAAAGTTTCTTGTTGATTTTGAAGTTGGTGTAGGTAAATTAGATTCTACTCAAATTGATATTGACAATCCAGCTGATGTGATAAGATTTATAGATAATATCTCTGGTACTTATGATAAAATTGATAGAGAAAAAGCTAGAACATATATTACTATAAAAGAAGAAGATCCATTTGGAAGATTTATAGAAAAATAATAAAATATAATTATGCCAAGATACGAAGCTAATAATCAGGTTTATAATATACCTGATGATCAAGTAGACTTATTTATTCAAACAAATCCAGAAGCGATTTTATTAGAAGAAGAAGTAAAGATAGAGGGTGCTCCAAACGTGGATGCAAATGTAGCACCCAAACCGGTAATAGCATCCGAGAGTTTGGCTTCAAGTTTGGAAGGTATTTCTTTGGAATTACCAGAAGAAACTGATGAAACTAAATATGAAAACGCTGTTCGTATTACAGATCAAGAAAAATTAAACTTAGAAGATCAGGTTAAAGATATTAGTTTTAAACCTGTTAAAGAATATTTAGGTAGTGGATCTGATTATTTAAAAGGCTTTGCAAAACCTATAATGACTCAGCCTTATGAAGCAGAATTAAAACAAGCTAGAGTTAATTTAAAAGCGCAAGGAGAAACAGATCCTGCATTACAAGATGTATATACAGAGGCTAGAAAAATAATTTTAGACAACAAGCTTCAAGACCTTGAACAAAAGAAACGTAATGATTATATTAAAACTCTACCTGAAGAGACTAGAATAAAGCTTGGTGACACGGTTAAAAAAAGATTTGTTGATGGTACGTATCAATTAGATGAATTAAAATCTGATTTAAATATTGCTTTAGATCAATTACCTAAATCTTCAGCATATAAAAATGTATTAAGCTTTAATGACTATTTATCTGCGCCTGTTCCTAAAGCTTTTCCAGAAGTTCAAGAGTTCTTAAAACTTAGAAACAAGTTAGAAAAAGATATTAATGAGGTAAACAAAAGAAGAGCTGAAGGTATAGAATCTCCCGTAGCTGTTCAAGAAATACAAAAGCTACAACAACAAGTTGAAGAAAAAGCAAAAAATATAGTTACACTAGAAAATGGTGTAATGATTACTAAAGATTTCTATGATTTATATAACAAAAGTATTAGTGAGGTAAAAGAAAAATATAATTTTATAGAAAATACTTCAAAAAAATTAACTGATTTAGTAGATAAACAAGAAGGATTTAAATTAGATATTAGTTGGTTAAGAAAAAATTATAATTTTTTAGATCAACTAGGTGCTATAGTTACTAAAACTGGAGCTGCTTCAGCTGCTGGTATATTAAGATTTGGCACAGACCTTGTTAATATAGCTGATTATAAAGAGTTAAATCAAATAGCAGAAATATCTAAACAAGTTCAAAACAAAGCTATGAAAGATCTTGAAGAAGACTACGCGCCTCAAGTAGCTTTTGAAGATGCATTTAATAGTCCTTCTGATTTTGGAAAATTCTACATGCAGTCTATGGCTGGTCAAATACCTGTATTAGCTCAATTAACGTTAGGTTACGGTGGTATTGGATTAATTGGTGCTGGTAGTTATGGTCAAAAAATAAACGACATAGAAACTCTTGATGAGCAAAGAGGTAGTGAAACGGGTAATTTTGAAAAAAGATTAACAGCGTTAGGTTTTGGAGCTGCAGAAGCAGGGCTTGGTAGCTTAAACACATTGAAAATATTTAATACTGCTTTTTCTAATCTTGATGATATAAGTGCTAAAGCTTTTTTTGACGGCGCTAAAAGTTATTTAAAGGCAAAAGGACCAGATTTATTAGAACAAACAACTGCTGAATTTGTATTAGAAGGATCAACTATATTTGCTCAAAACAGTATTGAAGTTTTTAGAGGAGAAATGAATCTTCAAAATGTATTTGATAACGTAGATGAAGGAGCTGTAACAGGTGGTTTGCTAGGTATTACTTTAGGTGGTGTTCCAATATTAAAAGGCGCGGCATTAGCTTCTATGTCAGACTATAATACAATGTCTGAGTTTAGAGAAAATGAATCTGCTATATCTATACTTAATAATGAAATAGAAGGTATGGATAAGCGAACTAAAGCTTATAAAACTAGAGTTGATTTAATAAATAATTTAACTGAAAGTAATTCAGATATATTAAATAAAATTGAAAATGATTTAGCTACTAAACTTATACCAGAAGGTTTTGAATTATATAAGCTTGTTACGTCTGCTCAAGAAAATATAAGATTAGAAGTTAAATCAATATTAGAAAGAACTGATTTAAATAATTCTGAAAAAGCAAAACTATTAAGCATATATGAAAATAGATTTTCAGAACTAGCTAATCAAAGAAAAGAATTTAAAAATGATTTTCAAAATGTTTTCTCTGTAGAATCTAAAAAAGTTAAAAACAAATATAGAGAACTAGCTAAAAATAAGTTAACAACTAAAGGAGTTACAGATCAAAAGCAAATAGATAAAGAAGCTCAGAAGTTGTATAACATAGATAAACTTCAAGAGAGTAATGAGCAAGCTTCTAAGGCGGCAAAGAAACTAGCTAAAAGATATGGAGCTAAAATTAATTACAAGTTTAGCGAAAACAATGCTGAGCTATTAGCTATAGCTAGACAAGATATAGATACTGCTATAGAAAACGGTAATGTATCTAAAGCTAAAGGAGATAAAATATTTAATGATTTAAAAGATAATGTTAATAGTGGTAGATCTAATGGTGCGTTTATAAGTTTAGGAAATAAAAATTATACTGTATTAGTTTCACAAACAAACGCTTTAAACAACGGTAAAACTAGAACACCTATACATGAGCTTGGCCATGTTATATTTATGGAAAGTTTAGGTATTGACGAAGCTGGTTATAATAATTTAGCTACAACAATATTAGATTATTTAAAGAAAAACAATGAATCAGCAGCTAGAAGATTATCTGCTCAAACAGCTGGTCAAGGTTCAGAAGAAGTATTAACTAATTATTTAGAAGAAGTTGCTAGATTAGATATAGAAAACCAAAACAATAAAAACTTTTTATCTGCTGTAGGTGCTAATATAAATAGCATCGTATCTAAACTAACTGGTAAGAAAAATTCTTTATTTTTTCAAGGACCACCTGATGTAGTAAGCTTTATACAAAGCCTTAGTAAGTCTATAAAAGATGGAAACTTTGCTGATCTAGATATTCAAGCCGAAGCTGTAGCAACAGAAGCTAAAGCTGAAACAGATGAAGCTATTATAAAAGAATCTAGAACTGAAGCTGCTTCAACTAGAGTACAAGAAATATATGAATCACAAGGCGTTGCTGGTGCTTTTGATATTATACAAGAATTTAAACCTATTGTAAGTAAACTTGTAGAAAAAAGAAAAGATGCTCCTAACTTTGATAGACAATTACTTACTGATGAAATAGAAACAGGTGAGCGTGGTATATTAGATTTAATACAGTCTTATAAACCAGAACCTGGTGTTCCATTAGCAGCATACATAAATAAATTTCTACCAGCAAGAACAATTGACGCGTCGAGAAGAGTACTTGGTAAAGAGTTTACAGTAGATGTTACAGAAGCTAGAGGCGTTGTCGCTGAAGAAGTTGTAGTTGAAACACCTGTAAAACCAGAGAAAAAAGCTATTGATCCATTTAGAATAATGGATGTTAAGCAAGATGCTGTAACAGAAGTTCAAGAAAACATAGCAGATAAAGACGTAGACGTTACTACGGTTACATATAAAGAACTTAAAGATATAGCACCATACAAAACAGTGGCTGCATTTTTTAATATCCCTACAAGTCGTATTTCAAATCCAAAAGATAACCTACGTAAAGGTGATAATATCTCTGATATACAACGTTGGATACTTAAAAATGAACCAACACTTAAAAATTTATTTACAGAAGCTAATAGAGAAGTTGTAGAAGTTGAAGGGCCGACTGGTAGAGTTGTTCGTAAAGGTGGTGAGCCAACAGGTATACCAAGAAATTTATTAAAAACATTTTATACTAAAGGAAAAAGAGTTGGTAATAATTTTCAATGGACTTTAAAACCTTACAATCGTAATACATTTTTAGAATCAGTCGGTATTAAAGATGGTAAAGTAGACCCTAACTTTATACCAAGATCTGCACAAGCTCAGACAATGAAAGGTTTATTAGAGATGTATGCTAGAAATCTAGGTAATGTAGTTGCTAGAGAAATAGTAGATGCCGACATAACTGTTAAGCCAGAAGTTAAAGCAAGGGCTAAAGCTGAAATAGCTAAAGGCAAACCTAAATTAATGTTTAGCGAAACAAATGTTAACAATATTATAAATGTAAGTGATACATTTAATTTAGAATACAACGGTAAAGATAAATTACTAAAAACATACGGCTTACCTCCTACATTTAAAATAAAATCTATTAAAGATATAGAAACATTTGTACAGGCTTTAAAAGATAATATATTTATACTAGGTCCTAAAGCAATGTTTTTTGGACCAGGTGTTGGAACAGTGTTTACTAGTAGTTCTAAAAATTTATTAATGAGTTCTAAAAATCCTTTATGGAAAGAGTTTGTTAAAAGAATAAAAGAACTAAAAAATGATAATACCATTAAGTATGGTAAATCTATACCAGGAGTCAAAGATGAAGATATATATTCGTTAAGAGGTTCTTATAAAACTTTATTAAAAAATCCTCAAACTATAAAAAATAATATAAATAAAATAAAAGATTTTAATAATAAAGTTGGCAAGATACATAGAACATTATGGGAAAGAATAAACTCTCAGATAAAAAAAGATAATAAATCTGCTTCTGCTATAGCTACTTATTTAGGTTTTGTAGCAAATGATACTAGTCATTGGCATAAATTAGGTGCTCAGATAATAGGATATTCTGATGTAATAACAGGACCTCGATATGAGTACGAACATGCTATGCCTGCTACGATGGCTTATTTATATTTATTAGATGCTTCTTTATCTAACGCTGATTTTAACACAGCTTATGATTTAATAATTGATAATTATAAAGTTATAGCTCTAGATAAAGCTATGGACGATAAACTTAGAAACGCAAGAACAGCTGCGGGTTATAGTTTACAAAGAAGAATGCCGGACAACTGGAGTGTTATTAATGGTAATTGGTGGCAAAGATACTTCAACGATATAGTCGTAATGATAGATGGAGGTATAAATCCTAGTTCTATAATAGGATTAGATAATCAAAACTTCCAAGAAAAATTTAATATTGATGCAAGTGGTCAGCCTTCAACTCAAACTATAATTAATTCTCAGAAAAAAGCAGCTGTATCTAATAATAAACTTCAACCAGTTGGAATGAAGTTGAGTAAAACGGATGTTAATCAACAACAAATACAAGATTTAGGAAGATTAGATAGAGCTTTTGATAATGCTAGAAATATAGATGCAAAACCTAAAGGCATTAGTATATGGGATTTTGATGATACTTTAGCTACTACTAAATCTAACGTTTTATACACATTACCAGATGGTACTAAAGGTAAATTAACAGCTACGCAATTTGCTAAACAATCTTTAGATTTAATGGATCAAGGTGCTGAGTTTGATTTTAGTGAATTTGATATTGTTACTAAGGGAGCTAAAGGCCCTATGTTTGAAAAAGCTATAGCTCGTAATAAAAAGTTTGGTAATCAAAATGTATTTATATTAACAGCAAGGCCAATGGCGGCGGCAGAACCAATACATAAATTTTTAAAAAGTATTGGATTAGATATACCTGTTAAAAATATAGTTGGATTAGCAGATGGCACACCTGAAGCTAAAGCTAGATGGGTTGTAGGTAAAGCTGCTGAGGGTTATAATGATTTTTATTTTGCAGACGATGCTTATAAAAATGTTAAAGCAGTGCGCGACGCATTAAGCGTGTTAGATGTTAAGTCAAAAGTTAGACAAGCTTATGTTAAGTTTAGCAACTCTGTAGATTTAGATAAAGAGTTTAACAACATTATAGAAGCTAAAACAGGTATTGCTTCACAAAAAGAATATGGTAGAGTTAAAGCACAAGTTGCTGGAGCTGGTAAAGGTAGATTTAAATTCTTTATACCACCATCAGCAGAAGACTTTGTAGGTTTGTTATATGCTACTCTTGCTAAAGGTAAACTTGGTGACAGTCAAATGGCTTGGTATAAAATGCATTTACTAGATCCATATAGTAGAGCTATGCAGAATATATCTAATTCAAGATTAGCTTTAATGAACGATTATAAGATGCTTAAAAAACAATTGAAAATCGTTCCTAAAAATTTACGTAAGAAAGTTCCAGGTGAACCATACACTAGAGAGCAAGCTGTAAGAGTTTATATATGGAATACTCAAGGCATGGAAGTTCCTGGTATTAGTAAAGCTGATTTAAAAGACTTAACTAATTACGTAACTAATGATGCTGAGTTAAAAGTATTTGCTGATCAATTAATAAATATAAATAAAGGTGATGGCTATATTAAACCTAAGTTTGGTTGGCCAGCTGGTAGTATAACTACCGATTTACTACAAGGTTTAAACACTACTACTAGATCTAAATATTTAGAAAGATGGCAACAAAATGTAGATATAATATTTTCTGAAAAGAATTTAAATAAACTAGAAGCTGCATATGGTAAACCATACAGAGAAGCATTAGAAAATATGCTACAACGTATGAAGACTGGTAGAAATAGAAACTTTGCTGGCGATACTTTAACTGGTAAGTTTACAGACTGGTTAACAAACAGTATAGGTACTATCATGTTCTTTAATACTAGATCAGCATTGTTACAAACTATATCGTCTATAAATTATATAAACTTTAGTGATAATAATCCATTAGCCGCAGCAAAAGCATTTGCAAATCAAAAACAATATTGGTCAGACTTTATGAAGCTTATGAACTCTGATTTCTTAAAAGAACGTAGAAGCGGTTTAAGAATAAATGTAAATGAGGCGGATATTGCTGACATGGCAAAACAAGGTGGTGTTCAAGGAGTTATAAGTAGATTACTTGAACTAGGTTTCTTACCTACACAAATAGCAGATAGTTTTGCTATTGCTTCTGGTGGTGCTACATTTTATAGGAATAGAATTAAGACTTATGTCAAACAAGGCATGGATCAAACAGCTGCAGAAAAACAAGCACTTAGTGATTGGAGAGAAGTATCAGAAGAAAACCAGCAATCAAGTAGACCAGATCGTATATCAATGCAACAAGCTGGACCATTAGGTAGAATAATACTAGCGTTTGGTAATACGCCGATGCAGTATGCTAGATTAATTAAGAAAGCAGCTATGGATTTAAGAGCTGGTAGAGGTGATACTAGAACTAATATATCTAAAATATTATATTATGGTTTTGTTCAGAACCTAATATTCAACGCGTTGCAACAAGCTATATTTGCTTTAGCATTTGGTGATGAAGAACCAGAAGATGAAGAAAAAATAGATAAATATATAGGTATTGCAAATGGCATGGCTGATTCACTGCTAAGAGGTGGTGGTATTGGTGGAGCAATAGTTTCTGTAGGTAAAAACTCTATAATAAGAATACAAAAAGAGTTAGAAAAAGACAGACCAAAGCTTGAAAAAGTAGGTTACGAGATTACAAAATTATCTCCACCTATATCTTCAAAGCTTTCAAGAATAAATCAAGCAGCTAGATCATACCAATGGGATAAAGAAGAAATGATAAATGGTGGTTGGAGTTTGGATAACCCAGCGTTTTTAGCAGCGGCAAATGTTATATCTGCTTTAACTAATATACCTTTAGATAGGTTAGTTAAAAAAGTTAATAACGTTACAGACGCGACAGGACAAGATTTAGAATTATGGGAAAGATTAGCTTTACTTGGTGGTTGGCAAGACTGGGAAATAGGTTTAGATAAAGAAAATAGTACTAATAAACCTCCAGCTAGAAAAACAAAAAATAGTAAAGATCTTTATAAAAAAATAGAGTATAAAAAAATAAATTAACATGAGTGAAAAAAATACTTGTCCTCTTTGCGGTGGTTATTGTGGGCTGTGCTAGTCCTAAAAACATAGGTAAAGATAAATATTATCACGCAGCTGCTGGCGCAGCTACAGAAGTTGTAGGAGAAAAACTTAAACTACCACCTACAGCATCTTCATTTGCTATTGGATTTGCAAAAGAAGTATATGATTATATAGATTACGGTAGGTTTGATGTTAAAGATTTACTTGCTACTTGGATAGGAGGTATAATCGTAAGACATATAATAAAAAACAAAAATGAAAAAGAAAATAATAAAAGCAATAGATAAATTACAAGAAGCTTGGAATAAATTAATGTATAAATTAATGTTTAAAAACTATAAATAATGAAACAATTACTTACATTACTACTATTTTTAGTAAGTTTTACACTAAATTC
>CEON01003727.1_pt1 | contig 25762 bp, 30 predicted proteins | sample 530291 | NCBI WGS metagenome assembly CEON01 (sample SAMEA2619888, study PRJEB7988) | marine metagenome | biome: marine biome (ENVO:00000447); feature: surface water layer (ENVO:00002042); material: "saline water (ENVO:00002010), including plankton (ENVO:xxxxxxxx)" | depth 5 m
AAATCCCAACCAGAAGCAACATCAGTGATATCACCGTAGTCTTCGTCAAAGAATGAATCTAGAATCTTACTAAACAGCTTTTGTCCTACAGATAGAATCTTAACGCTCTCATCTCTTCGGTCAACAACGTTCATATAAAAACGTTTGCGAGCCTTAATCTTACGAGCGGTTTCTATCAGTGGTTGTGCTGCAGGGTTATCTTTTCCAAGTTCATTAACTTGCTTCCATAGCCCGTAGTAAGTATCACATACAGGACACTTGCCACCTTTCTCTCGCGGACAGTGATAGTTCTTGTCGTTGATTCTGTGGATAGAAGTTTCAGAATAGAATTGACCATCAGGGTCGTTCGGCGGTAGGACTCTAACGTAAGAAGTTCCATCTTCCATCATGAAAAACTTCTTAAGAAAGTCTTGGTTTCCTCCACCAGGATTATTAATTTGTTGATATTTTTTACGTAGTTCGTCAATGTTAACCATTAGTTATTACCTCAGTTTATTAAAGTTCGTGTAGTTTAATTTCCGCCCTTTTGTTAGCGGACATCTGAACCAACATATCTTTTTGATGGTCCAGAGAAGAGACTAGATTTTTAGCTAAGTTATATTTATGTTGAGCATCTCTTACAACAGAAGACTGCTCTCGTAAAGAGGGCACTGTCTTCAAGTAAGCGTCTAAGGCTCTATCAGTTGCTTTTTGTCCAGACTCTTGTAGTTCTTTTCTTCTTGCTTCTCTGCAAAGAGCTTCTTGATAATCGAAGTCTGCTTCCGCGTCGTTTAAAACATCTTTTGCATGGGCTAGCACCGCTCCAAAAAAAGCATAGATAGATGTATGTTTTTGTAGGCAAACATCCATGTTTTGGTCGGATACAGAGAGATAATCTTTCGCAAACTTTAAGTACAAGTCTTTGATGTTATCATACGCTTCAGTTATATCATTCATCGCTACTAAATATAAAAGTAAAAAGTTCTTTATTTTGACCCCATAATACCTGCAACATATTAGAAGTTACGGTAGTAATAAATTCATTACCCATTTGAGGCATCTCGTCGTCATCACCTAAACCCCATAAGTCCCAACCAACATGAATAATCTCATGTAGTAAAGTTCCTTTGTAATCAACCTCGCTCTGGTTAGGGTCTACAGTTATAGTTGCTTTAGGAAACTCAACACACCCGTATAAACTATCCTTAGTTAAGGATTTTTGAACTATCTTAAAATCTTTATGTCCTGTGTGTAGGACTTCCGGGTGCTTCCATTTCTTCATTATGCATCCTCCGAGATTACAAGCCTGTCGTAATCAATCTTTACGTTAACACAGAATCTAGCTCTGCCGTTCCTAGATTTCATCAAATACAATCGAGCTTTCTTCTCATCGAATTCTTGCTCAGATTGATTGATTGAGAATGCCAAATCACAAACACGAATCTTACCATAAGAATCAGCAAGCTCTGCATCTGTAATAAGATTTACTTTCTTACCATCTCTGTTGGTTTGAGTAGCTGTCCAGACCAAGCACTTATATTCCGTAGCCAGACCCCTAAGCTCTTGAGCGCACCTCTCTTGCGCCTGATATTCTTTTGCTTGTCCATCGGTGGACATCAACTCCAAGTAATCAATAATGATTACATCAGGAACAAAGTCGCTGTAATTGCTTAATTGGTTTAGGAAGGCTCTAAGGTTTGATACTGTGCATCGCTTAGTAGGGAACTCTTTAATAATTAGCTTTCCTCTATTAGTGATTTGAGTTGAGACAGTATCCAACCTTTGCTTCAGGTCATCAATACGAGACTTCAACTGTCTTTGTTCAATGCGGGTAAAGATGCTATCAAGTCTTTGTGCAACTCTATCTTCAGACATCTCAAGAGAAACATAAAGAACATTCTTGCCGTCCATACAGCTTCGCACCGCTTGGTTAGCCAAGAACAAAGACTTACCCACGCCTGGAGGAGCCACAACCATAGCCATTTCTTTAGCAGCCAAACCTCCTTCAAGCTCTCTGTTGATAGTCTCAAAGGGAGTTCGGAACTCAGCGGCTACAGACTCGCTTGTAATACGCTCCCAGCGCTCTTCAATGTCCGTAAAGTAATCGATACCTAAATCTACATTCCTATTGATAGAAAGCGCACCACGAAGCTCAGATTCAATCTGAGAGAAGTTAGGCTTTGGTTGTTTAAGAACCTCAATAGAGTTCAGAATGGCACTTTTCATAGCCTCCGACTTGGCAAAGTCCTCAACCTTATCCAACAGGTAGCTGCTGTTATCTATTGCGGAAGTATCTAGAGAATTGATTGAGTCTATCTCATCCCGATAATCCCCCATCAACTCATTAGAGGTCTTAATATCTTTAATACCTTCTAAGATTTGGTCGTCGCTAGGGAGATTCTTATACGCCTCATAGTGATTAGTAATCACAGTGTACATCTTCTGATGCGAGGGGAATTCAAAGTACTCCGCCTTAATCATAGGCATAGATTGAACTAAGAAATCTTGGTCTGATTTTACCAAGTAAAGGATTCCCTTTTGAATTGATTCTTGAAATTGATACGCCATTATTTTCCAGTAGAACCGAAGCCACCAGAGCCCCGTTCAGTATTATTATAGTCCTGGAATTCATCAAAAGAAACACTTACTAGTGGAGGTTTTACAACAGGTCTAATTAGAACTTGTGCAATCCTGTCTCCTTTGTTGATAAAATGCGGCGTATCGCTTAGATTAGTTAGAAGAACTTTAATTTCTCCTCTGTAATCTGAATCAATAATACCTGGGGAATTTGGAATGGTAATTCCTCGCAACCCCAAAGAGCTTCTAGGGGTAATCTCCGCTACCATGTTTTCTTGTAGCGCAAAATACAACCCCGTACCTACTACCTTGGTTTCCCCTATGTCTAAAAATACGGAATCATCCGATGCGATATCAAAAGCGGCTGCGCCAGCTGTCTGATACCCAGGAAATTGATTTTCCGATTCGTTATAAATAATTACGTCGCCTAAATCCACTGCTTTATACCCCACATAAGTGTAATCAGTCCACTTTTTTGTTTTTCCCCATGTATTCATAGTCTTTCTCACTTAAATTTTCTACTGCTCTTTTTGCCATATTTTCAGATGCCTTCTTTCTCAGCTTGGCTTCTTTCTTGTCTACCTTCCGAACTACACCCTGCTTAGCGAGTTCTTCGTATGGAACCTGCCTTTCAGAATACGGTGAAGCTCCCTTGTTCGCATCTTTAAGAACTTGCTTAGTGTTTTCAATCTCTCCTTCTAGCCATTTCTCTTCATGCTCTTTGTTGCCTACGCCATAGTTATGATGAAACTTTGGAGTGCCCCCCTTTATGAGAATACCCACGCCTTTGTCGGAGGGACGAGTCTTTGAGTCGTCCCAAGTCCTAGGGCAACCTCCTTTGCCGCATTCAGGGCAATCAGAAGGCTCATCTCTATCATCATACGACCTTAGTTCAGTATGATTCATACTGCACTGCTCGCAATAGTAATTGTAAGTTGGCATTATAGTTTCTCCGCTACAAAACCTATAGGTTTTTCTTCCTCGACCCACAAATAAACCATGCCATTAATAGTTAGTTTATCTTCTTCCATGGCTCCTTCAAAATAGGCAAACGGGGCGTTAGCATCCCTAAAATTAATACTGAAGTCTACTATACCCTCAGACGTAAGGTCTCCATGAGAAGCGAAGATACGAACCTGCTCCCATTCCTCATCCCATACGCGCAGGACTCTAACTTCAGAGTACAGGTCTAAAATATCCCACTCATCATTAGAAAACTCAACAATCAATGTTGGGTAATCATCATCAGGAATTAATTTCCATATACCTACTAAGTCTTCCGAGTCCCATGTTGGAGGGGGAGTGTAACCTTCCCCTCCTGAACCGCAAGAGCCAAGTAACAAACATAGTGTTGCTAGTAATCTCATAGCTCACACACTCCGTCAACACAAGTTTCTACACTTTCAACCTGCTCTTCCAGTTTACCTTCTTGAATAAGTTTATCCAAATTAATGGTAGTATGGTCCACTGCTTCCAAAGGCTCGTTACCTCTAGAGCCAGCTCGATAAAAAGTAAACCCTTTCATATCATTAGCATACATCAGCAGGTCATCGTACAGATTTTCGGGCTTGAAGTCCGCAGGAAGGTTGCACGTTTTAGATACTGCTGAATCAATATATGATTGCACTACAGCCTGTACCTTAATGTGCTCCTCTGGGGTAACGTCATACGCGCCGACACAATGTGAGATATCACGACCACGCATATAGAGTTGCTTAAACAGAGGGTCAACCACAAACGTCTCATTCCAGACACCATCAGTGCCAGTCCTCCAACGACGCTTATAGACAGGGGCAAATATGGGTTCGAGACCAGTCGAGACACCCAGAACCATACTGATAGTTCCAGTTGGAGCAACTGTAAGTAGAATGGCGTTTCGGAGACCATTCTTCTTAATGTCTGAGCGAATCCTAGAAGGCAACGTTTTAAAATACTTTTCATCCTTTAATTTGTTCCAGTCGTATGCAGCAAAGCTACCTTTCTCTTTTGCAAGATACATCGAAGCCTTGTATGCCTCGTTTCTTATAGTAGCGAATAGCCGTTCCAAGAACTCCAAGCAATCTTCCGAGCCATACTTGTACCCCGCTTTGATGAGGAAGTAGTGTAATCCGGTAATGCCCAGTCCGATTCGACGGGAACGCATTCCTCCTTCTTCGCATTCCGCGATTGGGAAATGGTTCGCCGTGAGAATGTTATCCAAGAATCGAGTACCCGTGCGAATCGTACGGGCAAGCCTACGCCAATCGATAGTGCCGTCCATGTCAACCATGTTAGCCAGATTAACGTGACCAAGACAACAGTTGCCATATGCAGGAAGCACTTCCTCACCACAGGGGTTAGTAGAAGGCATGTGCTCAAAATAAGAAACGTTAGTAAATTCGTTAGCAAAATCAATGTTGAAGATTCCAGGTTCTCCGGATTCAATAGCGTTATCTACGATACGCTCCCAGAGTTCCCTGGCGCGGATTTCTTTCTTCTTCGCTCCTGTAAATGTATCCGCGTAATGTTTAAGGTGATGTAGCTTGGCTCTGCCTACTGCATCCTCCTCGCTCTTGGCAACCACAGCCACAGTATCGTTGCCCATCTCAGATGTACGCTCCACTTCGTAAACAAAATACTGATTTTGTCTACCTCCAAAAGTGAAGTACCACTCATCATCATTCTCCACTGCCTCTACGAACCTCTTGGTAATAGCGACAGAAATATTAAAATTAGTTAGTTCTTTTCTATCAAGTTTAACATGTAAAAACTCTAAGAAATCCGGGTGAGTAACATCAAGGATAGCCATTAGCGCTGTCCTGCGGTTTTTCCCTGCTCTGACATGATTGCCAATCTCATTAATCATTCTCATGACCGAGATAGAACCGGGAGCGGAGTTTTTGATATTCTGAATATTGTCTCCCTTAGGACGAATCTTAGAGAAGTTGAATCCAATGCCACCACCGCCACAAGAAATCTTATACATATCGGAGATAACTTTACCGATACTGTCTACAGAATCCTCAGGGTCGAGAACATAGCAGTTAAGCATGTTCTGATGACTACGCCCTGAACCAAAAAGAATTCTACCTCCTGGGCAAAAGTCTCCGCTGTTAATAGCCTCAAAGAACTTCTGTTCTATCTTCTGTCTATTCTCAGGGAACTCAGGGTCGGAAGCGGCTTTGGCTACTCTACGAGCACACTCTCTCCAGGATTTTTCACCTGGATATGCGTACTTGTCCATGAAGATAGTTTCCGCAAGAGAATTTTCTGGAATCTCATATCCCATTACTTTTTCTCCTTCTTGCGAACTATTGCTTGAATATCGTCCTCTGTGATAAGCACGTACTCATGCCCATCCCGACTAATCTTCACACCAGAATACTCATCAAAAACTACATACTCCCCAGGCTTAATGTTATCGCTAACGTCAAACCCAAGAGCCATAATAACTCCTTCATTGATTTTTTTATCCCTAACTTCTTCGGGCAAAAGGATGCCTCCAGCGGTCTTCTCTTCATGAAATACCTTTTGCTGAAGGACAAGAATCTTCTCTTTGTATGGTTCCAAATTCATTGTATTTTTATAGGCTAATTATGTAGTATTTTAGTGATACCGTTACGTTTTATTACTTTAAACGTATCAGCTTCGTCCTCTATTAAAGAGTTCAAATAATCATTATGGGTAATAATAAATAACTTTTTGTCTTGGGTAATCAAATTAATCAATTCGTACAACCCTTTCACCCCTTCGAAGTCTAGTGAGTCTGCTATCTCATCAAAGAAAATTAGATTAGGTCTTTCTTTCCCGGTCACCACTAGCAAGTCATTAAGTGCCATGGTAACAGCCAAGGAGCATCTTTTCTTTTCTCCTCCAGACATGGAATCAAAGTATATTTCGTTGCCGTTAGAATAAAAGGTATCTTTTAGAGAATCATCAAACTCCACACTTATATTACCTGAACTCACAACACCAAGGTAATGATTAGCTCGTTCGTTAAAGAATTCCAAGATGTTTCTAATAACATACTTGATTAATCCGTTTTCTGAAAAAGCATATTCCCAAAACCTCATGATATCATATTGTTTTTGATGAACAGCAACTTTGTCTGCATGTTGTTTGCTCAGCTTTCTAGCTTTTCTTTTTTGCGCCCTCAGAACTTTAAGAGACGACTCAACGTTTATAAGTTTCTCCACTGTATCAAAATCGGCGCTAGTTATAGGGACTGTAGTCTCGTCTATCTTAGCAGATAAGTCTTTTATCTCTTTTCTTTTTTCTGCTATCTTCTCGGACATCTCATGTATTTTATCTCCAAGGAGTATCTTTTTCACCTTATCCTCTGGGTCCACGAACCCACAGTTGTCGCAGGAAGGGGAAGGCTCTTTAACTTTAGCTTTTAATTTTTCTTTTTCACTTAGAAGGTTCGTTAATCTCATCTCTTGATACGAACATTCCTTATCCAACTCGTGCCTTTTGTCCTCCATCTCTTTTATCTCGGACATGGAATATTTTGTAACGAACGATACTTTTTCAGGAGAAAGATACTTCTTAGCTGCTTTCTTTAATTTGTTTAACTCGGATATTTCCGTTTCAAGTTTCTTGACGGAACCTAAGCACTCGTCCTGTAACGTTGTGGCTATCTTCTTCTCCGAAAAAGAATTAGATTTCAATCCCTTGATTGCCCCCCTGTGTTTAAAAATGTCCTTGACGCTGAGAAAGCTTTGAATTATCTCTCTCTTCTCTTCCGGAGATGCCGTTAAAAAGTTGGTAGAGTTTTGTTGTCCAAACACCATAGAAGCAAGAAACACATTTCTGTTTGTGTTTAAAAAACTTTCTAAGTGTTTTTGAGTTTTTTGTATGGATTCTTTTGTTACATTCTCGCCTCCAGCCGTTACTATCAACCGTGGAGGTTTTTTAGTTCTCTCAATAATAACGTCATCATTAACAGTTATGGTAACTTTACATTTCCCTTTCGAATCATACCTTGTTAAATTTTTCTCGGAAGTCTTACGCAAAGTCTTTCCGAAAAGTGCAAAGACGATGGCTTCTATTACCGCGCTCTTGCCAGCTCCGTTGGAACCTTTAGGTTTAGAGTCGTGGTTATACCCTACAATGTGAACGAGATTAGAATAATCTTCAAAGTCTATGGCGGCTTCCTTAATGGAAAGAAAATTTTCTATTTTGATATTATTAATTTTCATAAGTTCGAATTTGATTTAGTCCTTCTAGTAGTTCTTCTTTTGAAAAAACTACATCACTTTCATCAATGTATGTGTTTATGATGTCATCATCAATGGTTAGAAGCTTACCTTCCTTTGAGTAGTTTGAAGTTAACTTTGGTAAAACATCATCAAATACAACTTCAAGGTGAGCCAGCGTGTACTTAGAGAGGATTTCATCTTTGATAGTGTTCTCTACATAAGAATCTAACGTATCTAATTTAAGGCGCAGGATAGTAAAGAAATCCTTAAACCTAAATTTAGCACTCATCTCGTCTATGTTATGTAAGCCACATGAAATATGTCGGATACCATAATCAATTTTTTTCCTATGTACCTCTACCTTTCCATCCCTAATCAAAAGAGAGGTTAGCCACTTCTGTGCATTAGCTTCTCCAAAGCTGGTTGAATATTGAGTACCTAAGATGTGGATATTGTCCTGTATCTGAGGTAGGTGGATATGACCGAGGAAAGAATACTTTCCTTTTGTGAAATGGCTACGCTTTAGGTAGGAATCATACTTATAGTTACCGTGGGACTGACAGCCGTCGTACCCGAAGTGCCCAAACATATGATTCTTTGATGCTTTAACCGCTTTTACAATATCGCTTTCATGCTCAAAGTGCGGAATGAAATCAAAATCAACACCAGCAATTCTTTCTGTGCCGCACTCGGAGAATACTTTGGCTATATCACTAAACAATGAGAGTGTAGTCTCTGTAGACCCACTCTTAGATATTGTGTCGTGATTCCCTCTGTTTATATAAATGTCTTGGCACTCCAAACCCTCCAACAACTCTCTGAAAGCTAGTAGCTCACTGCCTCTTGGATTGCGTCGGTGAAAGATATCACCGTTAATAACAACCGCGTCCGTGGGTTTTTGGTTTACCAAACGGGTCAGAGTGTCTACTTGAGTTTGTAAGTACCCTGGAATATAATCGCTTCTTAGGTGTAAATCCGTAAGAAGAACTACTCTTTTAGTTCTGGACATAATTAATTAGTTCTGAGTGATTGGTAAGTACCCCTTCCTCAGTAAAGGTTGCCTCGATACCATCTCCGAAAGATTTACCAACTTCGATATCTACCTCAAAAGGCACAACAAAATCAAAACCATATATAGCTGGCAGGTCTTGAGTAGACTGCAAGCAATATTTGAGCAGCTCTGATACTTTTTTTATCTCATCAATGTCGCACTGTACTTCAACCGAGTCGTGAACGGAAGCTAGAAGGTCTAGGTCCAGACCGAGATGGTTTGAATATTTTTTTACGCGCTCAATTCCATGTAGCATGAGGTCCGAAGCGGAACTTTGAATGATAAAGTTCATCCCCTGGCGGAGAGCTCTCTCTTGATGAGCACGAGATGGGCTGTTAACGTTTTTAAGGTGCCTCCTGCGCCCAAACAGACTTGTGGCATACCCATCAGACATAATCTTCTTTCTGCCTTCCTTAATCCACGAGAACACGTTAGGAAAGGCACGAGAGTAATCAGCAAAAATACCTTTGCAATATCCTAAATCTTTGCCCACCTGCTGTGAAAGTTTGTTAGGTCCGCCGCCGTAAACAATAAGGAAACTTACCGACTTAGCAATCTGTCGTTCCTCTTTGGTGATGTCGTCAATCGCCTTTCCGTAAATAAGGGAGGCTGTATACTTGTGCAAGTCCTGCCCTTCAGTAAACGCCTTGATTAGGTTAGGGTCTTGGCAGCACTGCGCAAGCACACGTAGTTCTGCCGTAGCATAGTCCGCAGCGACAAAGGCTTTTCCGTCTTCAGCTACCATCAGTTTTCGGATGTTCACTGGGTCATCTGCACTTGGTCGTGGCAGGGTGTGGAACGAAACGCCTTTCTTGTATTCCTTGTTAACGTATTTATTTTTCTTATTTAATTCGCGTACCTTAACATTAGGAGTTGAACAAGAAAGGCGTCCCGTTACCACAGTTGAGAAGTTGTATTGGGAGTAAATCCTCGGCTCCTCATTCCAATCAACAGATTTGCGAACGCCAGTAACATAGGTTTTGTGTTGCTTGATTCTAGTTTTATATTTTAATAGCGTCTCAATAAACTCTTTAGCTTCGTTGTTAGTAGTCTTTGCTTTAAGTTTGTCTAGATGCTCTTCAGTGATGGAAGGTAGTTTATTTACCTTAGAAAATATCTCGGGCTGCAAATCAAAACCATCAGACGTAAATAGTACACCCGCCAAATCTAAAGTTGAGTTTGGATTAAACTCTTTAACGGGAGACAAATCATTTAGCTTAGTTGATAGAGTTTCTATCTCTTTAACGAGAATAGAATCTAGCTCATCCAAATAAGCCACATCTACCTTAATACCTCTGTTCTCCATCTCAGCCATGGTTAGGAGAATATCTTTTAGAATACCGTCGTACACCTTATCAACCTTCATCGATTTCATCTTAGGTCGCATTTCTCTATACGCACGTAAGGTAAACTCGCAGTCCATGGCATTACCAAAAGCCATCTCGTCTAAGGGCATGTTTGCCCAATCTGTTTCTTTTCCGTTGTTTACTGTAAGCATTTTAGTTCTCTTATTAAAGTAGATAAATCGATAATTATGTTAGCATATGTAGAGCAAGTTCCCCCATCTTTTTGTGTATGGTCTCTCACATTTAAGATGTGCTCTAGCGCAACCTTTAGTGTTTCAATACACTGGTTCACCGCTTCTGGGTGCAAGTCTTTCCTTAACCCCATTAGTAAGTCTCTAGCTCCGTGGGGAAAAATTCTTTAACCAAATCCATCAAGCCATGAGGTAAGTTCTCGTCAATCAAGGAATGCATCATCTGAGTATCCTCAATGTTGGCAAAATCAGAGATGCCCAGATTCATCAAAAACTTCAAATCAAACTTGCAGTTATGGAAAATCTTTGCCTGATTTTTATTAGCACATACCTCCTTAAGCCTAGAAATCATCTCATTCAATTCCGTGCCAACAAAGGGGGAATCCTTATGATGGACAGGAAGAATAAACGTAGCAGAGTCTGAGGCAATACCAATGGTCTGTACTTTATCCTTCTTATAATCAAGCCCTGTGGTTTCTATATCAACTGCAAGCTCGGTATCGTTCTTAATCAAATCGAACTGCTCATGAATACTATCAACGGTATCACATAGAACGAAATCAAGCTTAGAAAGCTTATTGTTTTCTAGTACAAACTTATCATAAGCATTGTTTACATCTTGAATAAACAAAGTTCTTAGTTTGGGCTCTAGGTACAAAGACATTGGGTGGAGAGTTGGAACCACAGCGATTGGCTCCTTGCCCTCTTGCACAAAAGGAAACTCTTTCCCTCTCTTGTTTGTAACCCCGGACTTCTTTATGACGGCTTTCATTGCCATATTGCCTAGAGGGATAATCAAGGTAGGGGAAATAGCATCTAAGTCTTCGTACAAGTACTCCCTGTGCTTGGTAAGCATGGCAGTATCCACATCTGATTCTCTAAAGCCATACGATTTAATCGCCGCAACAAACTGGTAGGAATTGTTGGGGAGCTTGGTCTGCTCTAAAAGATGTGAAAGAACACCGAACTCTTCGTCAGTGAACTCATATGTTACTCCATTTTCTCTATGAAAAGAATCATGAACAAAGACAATTTTAGCGTCTGTCACCTCTTCTCGGTGAAATTGTTCATCATTCATAAAAGAATTTAGTAAAGAATCAGAAATCATAACCTATTATAGACACATGGGAAGCTTAAAGAAAAATTATATTGATAATAAGCATTTTGAAAAAACTATAAGACTCTATCTTGAGGATAATGATACCTACGAAGAGGAAGTTGTTCGTTTATTCGACCTGCTTATTACCAATATATTATTATCTTTTAAATTTAAGATTGAATTTGATGACGCGAAACAAGAGTGTTTTTGTTTAGTCCTCAAAACATTAAAGAACTTTTCTCCTGAAAAAGGTTCAGCCTTTAATTATTTTACTACCGTCATCTTGAACAATCTAAAACTTCTCTATACAAAAAGAAAGAAGTATATTGATAAGGTACACGAGTACCGAAAGATTAGGGGTGATTTTGGGGTTCAGTCTCACACCGAAAGAACTGATACAGATTTGAATACTCCACCTGGACGCTAACCCTACCATTCTTTGTCGTCAGTAACGACGGCACTGAAGTGATGGAAAAGCTGGAGAAACATTCAGGAGTATCCCAACTGTTAATCAGATATAGGGTTTCGTCCCCTTCCTGCTGCGCCCACTTTTCAGCCATTTCCAGGATTTTAGCGCACCTCTTATCCCACAGAGAGTGGTACAAGACCAGGATATCTGTCTCGCTCTTAGACTTAAGAGCTTCGTTTACTTCACTATCCGTTGTTAGTTTCTTTAGCGTTCTCATCGGACTTCTCGTATTCAGCCATGATTTTTGCTTTTTCTTCTTCCGGCATGTTGCTAATCTTTTCATTCAGCTCTTCCATGGTGGTGGAAATGCCTTTGAAAAATAAGATTTTAGCAAGGTCGTCATCAGACATACCAGCAGCCAAAGCGTTCTTTACGTTTTTCCACCCGGTAGTCTCTTCCTTAGTAAGTTTAATGTATAATTTCATCCTTCGTGTTGAATATTTAATTTTAAAGTTGTAATTGTTAGGGTTCAAAGACCCCAGAGTAATTTTTTCAGATTTTACCATTTTAGTTACTATTATATTAAATGGGAAAAAAGATTGAAGACATTCTATCCCACGGCGAATTCAAACAAAAAAAGAGAATTAATAGCCGTAGAAAAGGAAATGCATTTGAAAGAAAAATCTCTACATTGTTAAACGAGAGATTTGAGACAAACGAGTTTTGCCGTTCTCCAGGTTCAGGAGCATTTGCAACAACTCATAAGTTACCTCAACACATTAAAGTCCACGGAGACTTAATTACACCAGAAAAATTTAAATTTGTTATTGAGTGTAAATCAGGGTACACGGTTGAGCTTGACGATTTGTTCAAACCTAAATCAGATTTTTGGGCATTTATAGACCAAGCTAAGAGAGATGCAAAAGCAGCCAATAAGGATTGGTTGATGGTGTACCAAAAAACTAGAAGAAAGGCAGTCGTAGTTTCTAATGTTAAATACGCTCTAAAGCATGTAGATTTATTTGGAGACTGCTACATGTATAGCTTCGATGAGTTCATTAAGCTTCCTGTAAATTTTTTCTTCTCCGACTGAATTAGTATTCTCTGAGATTGCTGTTGCAAGTATATCAAAGAGTTTAGGTTTAATCTTTGCTTCCATCTTAGGATAGAACACTCCTCCACCCCGAGAAGTTTTTCCTCTTAGGTCAGTGGAGAACACAACCTCGTTACCTATAGTCCAAGTATAACCTCCAGATGGGGTTCTCGTAGGCTTAGCTTTGCTTAAAACATATTTGGCTACTTGATGGTTGCCAGCGAAGCGTATCTCCCCTCTCATAGCTTTCATCATAGCGTCATCCTCTTCGGTGACGAAGGAGCTAATCAAATCATTCATTGCAAAACCTTCGTTTAGAGAAGGGTCTTGCTCTGCTTTCAACTGCCTCAGGCGACGAATAAAATTAATTCTAGCATTACCAATGGCAGTATTATCCTTGCTAGCTATGGCGGTATCGATTTCTTGTTGCCACTCACTAAGCATTCGTAGAGTATCCACATCCCCATCAGCCACGTCTCCTAACAAAACGGAGAATGTAGCTTTAACTGAAGAGCGAGCTCTAGCATCAGAGCCAAACATAGCCTCTGCTGAACGCGCAATAACAGCATCTACTTCCATAGCCTTCTCTGCTACATTACGCTGTGAGGGCTTTAAGAATTTCTTCCTGGTAGATGTAAACTCTGCTGCTTCCTCACACTTCTGCCTTTGTGCTGCAGTAGATAAAGTTTCGCAGGGGGTGTTGTGGTAAGCATATGCAGGAGTATAGTAAGAGCTGCCTGATGGAGTATCTTTATCAAACCCGCTTTGAGATTTTAGTGATACACCTACGCCGCCTTCCCCGGTATTGTCAACCGTTACCTCTCCTGCTCCCAAATCACTAAGGGCTTTAGCGAACTTTTGTGCATCGTTTACGCTAGCAAACTCTACCATAAAATCTGCTTTAGTTGTGGCTGTAGAAACCTTACCTCTTGAAGTAACTCCAGTAGGGGATACCCCTGCATTTTTCGCTACCCGAGCTAAGAAATATGATTCTTTAATGGTGTCTTTTATATAATCGACAGCAGCTTCGTTACAATTGTCGGTATCAATGTCTTTTAGTAGAGATTCAGAAGCGACTCTAGCATCCTCATGCTCAAACGTCATGCCTAAGTTGCCATCAGTAACAACAAAGTTTTGTATTTGCTCTCCCAAATCGCAGACATCCTTGATAGCTTGAGCAAATGCTTCCATGGCTTCGACGGTGGTAGCCACAGATTCGGTGCCGAAAAAAGTATTTAAAGTCCCAATCATCAAATCTTCTTTCTTAGTTCCTAAAACTTGATATATGTTACCTGCTCCGCCACCAACAGTAGAGTTAAAGATAGCGGGTCGGGTATCCCCCGTATCGCTCCTCACTTCTATGCCTTTAAATTGAGAACATATATCTTGAGTGTAGCTACCCATAGTCATACCATACATTTCTTGCCCTGCGTATTGAGGGGAGGAAGCCATACCCTCTAAATAGGCTGCAAAGTTAGGGGCTACCCTCTTAACCGAGTCCATGGCTTTTCTTCTTCCAAACCAAGAACCCGCATTGGTTTTAGGATTACGGCAAACAAAAGAATCTAAGAGTTTTCTTTCCCTAGGAGTTAAATCAGAATCATCAATGTAAGAGCCCTCTTTAATTTTTTTTGCTACGCCTATCAAATCCACATGCGCATCAAAAATTTCTTTTTGTACTTCTGGAGCTACCCACGGAGTATCCCCACCACGTAGAGACCTTTTGAACTTCATCAACTTGGTGTTGGCACCTGTAGGAGCTACTGTGATTCTATCGAATAAATCCTGAGCATCTATACCAGGAATAACACCATCCATCTTTTGCGCGGCTTTCTCTATCTCTCCTGGCTGAGCTTCATAAGGAACGTAGTCTGCTGTTTGGTCAATTTCTTGTCCTGTGTTTGTGTCGAATACAGTTCCGTCGCTTTCTGTTTCGGGTGCCTGTTCCCCTCCAGGCTCAGCCTTTAAATTTGCTTGAGCTCCTTCATCATCCGCAATAGCTCCTTGCAGATACTCTATAGCTCCCGCTAGAGTTTTACTGTTGATTCCTGTATGTCCCCCGCCAACACTAAGAGTGTATCTTGTTCCTTTTTGTGTGCGGAACTCCACCTTAGGTAATGAGCCAGCTTTTTGCGCAGGAATATACATGGGGTCGTAAGTCCCCCCAGTTCCTCTCATCTGTTCGGGAGGCACTTGTAATTTTTGTAGAAGGTCTGCTTTAATTTGATTCTTTTGTGCGTCGGGTAATTTTGCCGTACCTCCCATCATGGAATTATATCTTCTACTTAGCTCTTGACGACCTTTATCTTTAGTAGAGGCATCTTCCTGTTCCGTAAGAGAATATTTTCTCTTTCGGATGGCTTCATAAGATTCCATTAGTTGGTCGAAGATAGATTCCATGTCAATATAAAAGGCTCCCCATCATTAGATAGGAAGCCTTTTTGGGAACTTTAATTATTTATTAGCCAAGCCCGGGAATGAGGCTTCCTAAAAAGTTTTCAAAGGCGCTATCAGTGGTTTTATATTGTACAATCATATCGTACTTGATTTCGCAATCAATAGTTGCAAAATCATTTGTGCCATAAGAAAGTTCGCCAATAGACCATTTGATTGGGAACGCGCCATAAAGTTTAGCTACAAGTTTTGGATTGCGCTGGTTATCTAATTGAATAACTTCTATCGTTCTCTTGAATTGGTCGCCTGCGATGACAGGGTTCGAGTGGGTACCAAAGATTGGGTCATAAGTTGTTCTCATCCACGCATATAGTAACTTAGCAGTATCTCCTTTAATCATATTATCAAAGGAAATGGTAGCCGTTTGCGTAGCAGGGCGTCCAGGATAGTAAAATCTATCGTTAACTTTGTTAACGTCGATAGTTTCTACGTTATAGGAAAGACCAGTTACACGGCGAGCTGCTAACGTTAAGGTATCGTTGGTGTCAGTAAAATTAAAGAAGTTATCTACTGTACCAAGAATACCAGCTATATTAGGGATTCTAACAATCCACCCATACGCCCGAAAAGAATCGTACATATGTGTGAGTTTGTGACCTTCGGTGATGTCGATATCAAGTTCACGGGCGCTTTGCCTCCAAAACTCGTCTACTGCTTCTACGTTAAATGCCATTGTTTAATCTCCTGTATTATATAGGGTTCTAGCTAGCGCTTGCCACTCCTCCAGTCTGGCTAGTTACGTTGATTTCGAATACGACAATTTCTGCAGTTTTCGTAGGCTGTACGATTACCTTACACCAGAGTTCGTTTCTATCGATTCTAGCTGGAGTATTTACTGTCTCATCGCAGATTACCTTAAAGGCGTCTAAGCCTCTACGGTCTTTAATGTCTTGCAAGAGTGGTTGCAGAACATCTACAATTTGTTGTCTAGTGATTGCATCATTAGGTTCGAACACAAAGCGTCTAGTACCAGCTAGGATTTGTTTCCTAATTTGAATCATTAGTCGTCTTACGTTAATTCTATCCAGGGCGGTAGAGGCTCTTTGAGCAGTTCTTTGCCCGAAGATTACTAAACCATCCTGAGGGAAGCTTACAATTGGGTTGATTACGTTGCCTCCAGCATATAGATTATCTCTGTCGCCTTGGTTAAGAGTAACTTCAGCTTCAGTAGGCTTGGTTAATCTGCCTCTTCTCAAACCAGCAGGAGCAAACCATGGGTCTGCAACTTCATCTGTGAATGCCATCTGTCTGACAGCAAACACACCTGGGTCTAGGTATTGGTCGGTAGCAGTGAAGACATTGAAAGTCTTTAGCCATGACCAATAAATAGCAGCGTAAGAGGAGTTAAGTGCGGAAGTTCTTCCATCACCTTTTCCGTTATGCCAGTTGATGGCTTCTTGTGCAGTTTTCAATCCTTGTGGAGGAGATAGTACAGCTAAGAAGTTTTGAGTTTGTTCAGCAACTGTTACTAAGTTATTTTGAACTGATTGCGTAGTAATACCTGGAACTAAGCACAGAGATAGGTTTAAGGTATCATCTCTGAAAGCCTGCATACCGCTTCTGTTTACTTGGTTTCCAATCAGCGCTTGAGTTACATTAGTATTAGTTAGGCTGTTGTTGTAGCTACCTGCGTCACCATTTACCCCGCTAACAAAGTCGTAGTTTCCTGCGAGTACTTTAGGGAAGGTTAGTGTTTGTGCGCCGTTAGCGTTGTTAAGAGCTAATGAAGCTGCGTAACCAATGCCTTGTTGGGCGTTACCACTAACACCATTTTGTGCAGCTGCCGTGAACGTTCCACTGTACGTAGTAGGTCTGGTAGTTGTAGCCGCTCCTGCATAGAAGTCGTTAGAGTCTACATAAGCAAATCTAGCGTAGTACAAGTCTGACGTTTCGTTATTGCCATAAGTCTTAGTATTAAGCACATCCATAACATCGTAAAGAGTGCTATTCGGGTCATTAACAAAATCTACAATATTGCTCTCAGCGGTAGCGCCGTCACTTTGCACATCAAAGACGGTATCCTTACCTCTCTTGGCAGTAACCGCAGCTCGCAAGCCATAGGTAGTGACTCCAGTGCCTGTATTAGTAGAAGAGTAGTTATATCCTAAGCCTGGGTGTAGTGATTGTAGGTTAATCGTACCACCCGTTGCCGAGGTAGGAGCTATGGTATTACCTAGAGAGTATACGCCAGAGCCGACCCAGCCTGATGCGTCTGCATCAGTGGGAAGTCCCGATAGTCCACCTTCGGCAAATCTCCAACTGTGCTGAACGTCTCCCATGGCAGTATAATCAACACCAGGAGTTCCAAACAGTCTCAGACCCCCCGCAGGACCAGCCATAGAGCTAGGAGCTCCGAAAGGTTTATCGTCGTTGTCTAAGAATCCAGCGTTGCTTCGTAAATCACTTACAGAAGGTTGAGATACAGTTCCTCCAGGTCCTTGTAGAGATACATCTCCACCACCAGCGACCTGACCAGTAGAGCCTAAAGCGCTAAAGTGGCTTGCAGTACTGGCAAAACCGCGAACTTTCATGTAAGCACCTGCGCCACCGAACTTAGAAACGAAAGCGCCAACGTGTCCTTCATCGCCGCTAACGAAAGTAAACGGAGCAGATTCATCTAGGTACGTGGCTACAGTGTCGTTAATAGTATTAATAACTTGGTCTTGGTCAGTAGAGCTTGGCACACCAACAACGTAAGGGTTATCAGGGCTTACTTGAACTCCATCTTGATTCCAAACATCGATGAGGAAAGCGTAAGAAACTCCAACACCAGCCGATTCGTTAAGACCACTTAGGGAGGAAACCCAGACAGCAGGCTGAGTACCAGCCGATACGTTTACGCTAGCAGCACTTTGTGTTTGAGCTGCTGCACGAACGAAGTAAACTGAGTTTGTTCTCTCCAGAATTTGGTAAGCACCCCACAGACCCTGACCGCCAACAACAGTTCTTGGGTCACCAAAAGTGTTGATTAGCTGCTCTGCATTAGATACTAAGATTGCCTTATCTACGGGACCTTTAGACCCAAAGCCGAGAACCCCAACAACACTGCTGTTGAGGGAAGGGATGTAATCAGAAAAATCTTTTTCTATTACATAATTTCCGGGACTTACGAAACTTGCCATTTATATTCTCCTAGTTTTCATTTGTTACTTCAATTAACCTATTCTGAAGGTGTGAATTTGCGGTGGAAGAAAGAGTAACCCTGGGAACTGAAATAGCGTCACCCGGATTTAGCCAGAAATGTTGCCACTCACCTTCAATCATCAGAATAAGTTCTAGTCCACTACCGCAAACATTAGCGACTCGCATAGTTTTAGGCGTAACAACGGGAGTAGTTTTGGGAGTTGATTTTTTAGTTGTGGTTTTTTTAGCCATTCTCTTCTCTATGTATTATTTAGAAGTTTCCGACGAGATAATGGTAAACTTTTTATGTAAGTTCTGTAGGAACAACCAAACTCTTAATCTTCCCGTTAGTTGCAAGGAGATATTTGTGCTGTGGGAGGTATCCCTCCACGTTAACGGTAAAAGCTTTTTGAACAATTCTATCCTGTCTATCCCCTACACTCAAAGTTGATTGGTCTGTAGAGTACGCAATGAATGCTGGGATGCCTTTTCCGAAAGAAGTGGTAACTGGCATGGAGGGTCTGAAGCTGTCCTCCAGCTGCTCGGAGAGTTGGTTTAAATCTTCGATGTACTTTGCCCACAAGTTTATCCTATACATCAGGGTCAAGGCTTTAGGAGCTAAGGAAACTACTCTCTGAGCTCTTCTAGTCTCAACGTCAAACTTTCTTTCCATAACAACATTAAAATCAGGCTTTCTTCTGTTTACATCCTCCTGGGTGTTGATGATAGAGACGGAAACTAGAGGTAATTTAAAATTTCTTGTTTCAGATAGTTTAGCAACAGCTCTCTCTTGGTTGGCAAAGATAACCTCAATATCTTCTATAGCTCTCCCTTGCGTATCTACGATACTAAACCCTCTAAGATTATCCATCAAGGACTGAGTATACTCCCGATAAAAATTTACTCTGTTATTATTTTTCCTATCCAGCTCTTGAAGCTCATCGTACAAGTCGTTGTATAGTTTTGCACTAGAGTTAACAAAACCTGAGGCACTATTAATAACTAGTATCTCCTGGTCAACAGGAGGATTAGGAGGAGTTAAGTTTCCAGATAAGGTAGTTTTAGTAACCATTATCCAAAGGTAGTGAATGCGGCTGGCGGTTCTTCGATTTCAGTTAGAAGCTCTTGTAGTAGTGTAGCTTTCTCAGCTTCAGACTCTTGTGCTAGTTGAGGACCATTTAGCTGTGCTCCACCAGCAGGAGAAGGTAGTGTAGTATACTTACCTCTTATTTGACCAAGAATACCTTTAGACACAGCGGTAGCATATCTTTGCAGCCAATTAATATAATAGTGGTGAAGTGTAGGAGTGTTTAGAGCTTTGAATATAACCACAACCTGTTCGTTAATACTCGTAGGGACAGGGAACAACTGTAGGTATTCACCATTAACCACGTTAAACATACCCTCTCTACCTAGAACTCTTCTCATGGTTTTTAAAGAAGTTTGTAGGATAAAGAAATCAGCTACTCCAAAATCTTGGAACAAGAAGTTTTCCTGGAAATATTTAATGAAGAAATCAAACTCTAGAGTTCCTGATTGCTCTGCAATAGACAATAATGTTTTTTTGTATGCTGCGTATTGTAGATTATTTAAAACGAACTTAGGTAGTTTATATAAACCTACACCCAGCTGCGTTTGAAACGTCATATAGTTTATACACCAATCAGGAGCATGATAATCTAATCTAGATATAGCTTCATCTATAGCAGTTAATATCTGGAAGTTTGTTAGTTCTACTCTTACTACTGGATGTCCTAATCTAGCTTTTACAGAATCTTTTATAATAGTATAAAACTCATTAAAGGCAACTCTATCGGTAAAACGACGACGATTTAGCGTATCAAAATCAATTTCATTGCCAGAAGTGGTTAACGCAGACGCGGCAACTCCTGGGTCTTCTCCTACTCTAACGCCAAAAGTAGAGCCATAGGAAGAATTAGGTACAACAAACTTAGCCATGGGTATACTATTATATAGCCCAATAAAAAGAAGAAGCCCACTCAAAAAGAGCGGGCTTCTATTATTAATCAGTCGTTATCCGTTAGGGAGCGACTTGGCTATTCAGAGATGCCTTAGCGAACGGAGTTAACAGGTAGTTAGAGTTCGCGCCGATAACACGGATGATTCGGTAGAATCTGGACTCAGGTCCAATACCGACCTTGCCGTACCTAGTGAGCAAGCCCTTTCTAGGTTGGAAGGTTTCTGGGTCCGTGATGGTTGGTAGCATCTGGAGCGGAATGTATGGGCAGTAGCAGTAGCCAGCATCCATAGGTGAAGCACCTTTGTAGCCCAGCATGATTTCATCATCTGGGTAAAGCGGGTCAACGTAAACGTCGAACTGACCCATGAACTTACCTTTGTATTGGATGTTAGCACCGAGAGTGCCGATTTCCTCCTTAGGTGCGCCACCCTCAAGCTTAGAAGCTGAGTAAAGGATAGCAGCCATGAATGGAGAAGTAACAATCCAGTTAGCAGCACCACGCAAAGTACTCTTGTAGATATCTTGCGAAGCGAACTGAATCGCAGCCAACAAGTTGGCATATACTTCACCAACGTGACGAGGAGCTAGACCAAGTGCACTCGTACCAAAGTCCACAAGAAGGACGTTTTGTAGCGAGCCAGCAGGGTTAGTACCAAAGTAACCGTTAGTGGAATCGTATTGGTCGGTAGTAACACCAAACTTGTTGGCATTATCGACACCATTCATAGCGTAATCGAATGCGCCTGGAGTAAAGTTTACGCCATCGCTACCAAAGTTGTTAGCGTTAGGCTGTTCCAGGTTGCCACGATAACCCCATGCAGCAGAGTTCAGACCCCAATCGTAAGCTAGGTTACGAATGTCTTCGATGATTTCACGGTCAATCTCAAGAGCAACTTCCTTACCAAGAAGGTCAGTCAGTTCACGCTCTAGGTCAAGGTTGTGATAGGCACGAAGGTCTTGTGCAGCCTCTAACGTCCAGAGAGCACGGAACTTACGGGTACGAGCCGTAACTGCCTGCTGTTCGATGTGGAAGTTAATTTGAGGAATAGCTGAACCAGAAAGTCTTTCACCAGCAGATACGTTGTACTTAGCACCGTAGTAATCAGTTGGAGCAACAGAACTTGGGAAGTTCGCAATGAAACCACCGACTGTATCAGGTGATGCAGTGAAAGCGTTACCAGAAAGACCAGATAGAGTCTTACCGCCAGCGCCAGCAGCGTCAGTGCTTACATCAAGTGCGCCTAGGTTACCCTGAGTAGTAGCAATCTTGCCTGCATAGGTGAGGTCAAATCTGCTGTACATAGTGTTACCTTCACCACCGGCAGGGTTAGTAACTCGGTCACTACCTAAGTAGAATACCTGAGAAACTGGACCTTGCATGGGCTGAACACCAGCAATCTTGTTAGCAATTAGTTCCGGGAATACGCGGCGAACTAGTGGGAAAGCGAACTTTTGAAAGGTACCGAGGTTGCCTACAGTAGTATCTTCTGAAAGCAAGCCGCCGTTCTCTTTCTGCATGTCAGTAAGGACGCTACGAGCTTGGTTTTCAAGAAGGACAGCAGTAGACTCGCGAACATACGCGTCATCAATACCCTCAAGAATAGGCTCCCACTTATGAATGAGAGGATTATCCTCTCTCGAATTTTCAGTGAGATATTGCATTTTTACTTTCTCCCCTCATTAATCAATTGTGAGAGTCTAATAACATCCTCGGATAGGAAGCGATTGTCGCTTGCCTGCTCGGAGAGTACCTTTCGGTCTGGGTCATTAGTGATTACTACAGCGGATTCAGAAGACTTGAAGGGCAGTGAAGCTGCCTCTTCTAAGTTTTCTCGTTGCTCTTGTAGATTAGCAACGCCTTCTTCTAATTCCGCGTTGGATTCTTCAAGGGTTCTAACTTTACCCTCAAGAAGAACGTTCTCCTGTGCAGCGATGTTTAAGCTTTCGTTCAGACTTCCAACGGATTCCTCCAGTTCAGAAATCTTAGCTTCATACTCGCCTAAGGCAGAATTCATGTCTTCATGGTCTATGTCGGTTGCAACCAAAGTCTTAACGGCTTCATATATTTTTAAAGCGCGAGCATTCTCATCACTTGCTTCGAACTCTTGTCTTGCAGCATGACGCATCTCATCTAATTTAAGACGTAAAAAAGAACTAACTTTTGATTCAAGAAGATTAACTTGCTCTTGAACTCGTTCTTCTACAACTTCATCAACCAGAGAACACACTTCTTCAACACTTTGCTCCGAAATACCTTCGGTCAAAGTGCCAATGATTTGTTGAATTTTGTTTTCCATGGTTTCCTCTAGTACAGTTATTTACTTGTTTAAAATACAAACGCTAAAAAAATTTTACTTTTTGCGCAGTTTTTTCTTTAGCGCAGTAATAAAAACTTTTTCTGCTTTTAAGTTTTCAAGATTCTCTACTATATGCTCCCTTTGTTCGGACACTAGTTGAGATTCTTGAAGGGTAGGGAATGCTCCCTGACAAGAGGGGTCGGACACCATATCCCATGTAATCATCTTTAGGTTGTCTCCAACTTGCATATGGTTTTCACCTACAATAGGAGTTAGTGTTCCGGTGCCTCTAGATGAGATACCAATCTTAACACCTGCCTTTAGTAGTTCTTGAAGAACTTTACCAGAAGGGGTGTTTAAAATCTCTGCTTCTCCTATAACTTGGTTGCCTTCCATATGCAAACCAGTTATTAAATGAGAAGCATTAGTTAAGTGAACTACTTCATTAGAAGGATGGTCTAGCTCACCGACTAATCTTCTTTCGGCAATCATTTCCTGCAATCTAGTAACTTCTCGCGCAAGAGTATCTTTTTTATAGATTCTTTTGTTACCATTTGCTTTTTCTGCCTCTTGGAACAGACCTCTAACTTTCATGTTTCCATTTCCGCCACGAGACTCACTAATGATTTCAACGTGACCAAATCCATAAAAATCTCTTAGTAAACTCATTTCTTTCTCCTTTTAATTTTTTGTGGCTTTCCCGTAAAATATACGGTTGAACTATCGGGAATCTTGGTTATAATGCCAGAGTTCCATGCTTTAGAAAACATCGGGTCTCCTTGAACTACATGCCCTTCGGCAACCTGAACTTTTTTCTTTTTCTTTTTCTTCTTATCCTTCTTAAGACCTGGGTACGAATACGAAGGAGCAGGTGTGTGTCCTGGTCCTCCCATATTCACGCCAATGGCACCTACCGTAGTCATTTCTTGAAGTATGTGTCTAGCAGCTTTAAGAACTTCAATTTCTTCCTTAGTTAAAGTTTTCTTCAGCCGTTTCGATACATGCCCATTTTGTTGCCCTGGGCGGAAGTTAGGGTCATTAATGTTCTTTAATTTCTTTTGAGCATCCTTATCACCTTCCTCAGCCTTTATTTGCAAATCACTCATTTTACCTTCCGCAATTAAAGCCGATTGAATAAAAAGATTTCTTGCATTATCGTCGCACTCAGGAAGAGCTTCGTGAACAGGGACTCCAGCAGAAGATGCTCTAGGTAGTGTAGGGCTAGTTTGTGTAGGGGATTGCATGGACTCATTGATGCTCTGAGTAGGAAAGGCTTGAACATTACCTTCCTCATCAGAAACACCATATGTGCTGAGTATTTCATCAGCCATTTGAGCCATGCTTTTTGCCATTAGTTTACTTCCTTAACATAAAGAGCGTGCTCATACTCATCGTCTTCATCAACGACAGTAAATTCACCGTTTTCATCTTCAGATAAGAAAGCGACAAAATCCGCATCCTCTTCACTCTCACAAACAATGTAGTCTCTACCTTCAACGGTTAAAACAGTTTCGTTATCTTCTTCTGCTTCAACGTCTTCAGTAAGACCGACATAGTATTCACCTTCGATTTCGTAGATGTCCTCAGACAGTCCATACTCAACGTCATTAAATACTACGTTTTCAGTTATAACATTAGATTCAGTAAGTTGGCTGTACTGAGTGTCTGAAAGTTCTGCTAGCTTTAAGAACATAAAGTCTTCGTGCTCATAAACAGTTTCTTCCAAACCAAAAACACTACCATTGTTCTCGTACAGAGCGGGGATTTCTTCAGCCTCACCAACTGGAGCAGCTCCTAAACCTTCCATAAGGTTATTTACAAAATCTTGGGGAACTCCTTTAATGCCTAAAGAGTTGTTGTCTTGCGCGATATATTTCATAATTAATTCTCCTCAACTAAAAGACGCGCACCTTCGGGCGTGGTCTTTACTATTGATTCTAATTTATCTAGTCTTTGCTTATGCAAATCAACTTCTTTTTTTGTTTTTTTGTTTTCAGTATCGATGTTGTTAATTACTTTATCTTGAGCTTCATCTCGTGCATCAATATCTTTTTGAGATACTGTATGACGTAGTTCGGTAAATTTTTTCATCCAACCCCGCCCTCTCTTACTAAAGAACGGTACCAAAACAAAAACCAACAAGTACCAATACCCTATCTCATGGATAAAGTCTTTTGCCTCACGAATAGTAGAGGCGTTAGTTCCAGGAGCGGGAAGTCCTTGTTGTACAGCCGCTAAAGCTACGGCATCACTAACTGGAGCTGATTCGTTTGCGGGAAAGGCTAGTTCCATTGCGGCTACGCCAGCTCCGCCACCTACAGCAGCTCCCATAGGACCTCCTACAGCGCTACCTAAAGCAGCTCCCCCAGCTCCTCCTGCTATCGGCATAAATGTAGAGCACGAGCCCAATAGCAGGAGAAGAGGGAAAAATATTTTACTCATCAGCTTCTTCAGCTTCTTCGTCACCACCAGTTACATATTCTACAGCATCGGATACTACTTCTTGAGTAGTATCTACAGCAGCGTTAATGGCAGAGCAAGAAATTAAGAACGTTCCAATTAGAATACCAACCAGTACAAAGAAAAGGTTTTTCCAATTGGCAAGAATTAAAGAGTTAATGTTATCTAGAATGGTTTTCCACATAATAAGTTATATAGTATTAATTATCCGCGTTGCAATGCAATTCCTGTGGTGTAGCCAACTATTTCGTAATATACTCCCTGGTCAAAACGTTCAGTAATTTGATAGTGAATAGCGTTATCCCCAGAATCGTCCCTTCCTACTGGTTGCCAGTTGGCACCTCCACCAGAGCCTGTTTGGTCTCTACTTCCAGAAGAACGACCTGCCAGAGCAACGAACATTGGATATCCTGGAGCTCCTACTTTAAGTCGTCCCGCGCCGCCTTCGAAGCCGCCGCCGTCAATTGCAGACATAAATCCATACGCGGTAAATAAAAGGTTAGTGACTTGGTCAGATATGGT